>JGI994J12354_10003241_pt1 | contig 15324 bp, 12 predicted proteins | sample IntmicLarv3ML3BL_FD_12354 | JGI IMG/M metagenome (IMG submission 12354)
GCCCCTGCACCAGCCATTGCGATTACATGCTGACCCGCCACCGCGAGCTGGCGGAAGTCCCCGAGGACGACTACGCCGACACCTTTTGCCCCTCCAACCCCGCCAGCTACGAGTTGCTGTTTGATTTGTTGGATGAAGTGATTGCGCTTTTCCGGCCAAGAACCATCAACATCGGCCATGACGAATACTACAGCGTCGGCGTGTGTCCCGCCTGTCGTGAGCGGGATGCCGTGGATATTTTTGCGCAGGATGTCAATAAAATTCACGGTTTTTTGCAGAGCCACGGGGTACGCACCATGATGTGGTCGGACAAAATCATGCGGGTGACGGACGGCCCCGGCTATGGCGGCGCGGCCAATTTTTCCTACAAGGCGTGGGACAAAAACCTGCCGTTTTTCAATATTATTCCAGCTACGTGGCCCGCCATTCATCTGGTGCCAAAGGATATTTTGTGCCTCAATTGGTATTGGGCGCACGAGGAAAAATACGACGAGCCCTACCGCCAACACGGGTTTAACGTGGTGTACGGCAACTTCAGCGCCACGGGGCTGGCCAACTGGCGGCAACGTCGGACGCACGCCAACATTTTGGGCGGCATTGTATCCAATTGGTCAACCGCCGACGAGCTTTACATGCAGCGCAACCGAATTTTCTTTGAAATGGCTTACAACCACAGCCTTTTTTGGGATGAGCTTGCCGACAACGATCAGCTTGCGCGGCTGACACCCCGGCTTTTTCAAACCCTCTACGGCTGGAAAAACCGCGAGGTCGGCGAGGTTTCGCCAAACGGCCGGGGAAAGTATTTGCGCGTGACGCACCACACCAATATCCATATCCCCTACCAGATTTTTCACGATGGCGTGTACATCGACTGGCCCCGACACACCCTGGGCGAATACCGCGTGACCTACGCCGACGGCACGACCGCCAATCTTCCCGTGCTACACGGCTACAACATCGGCTGGGAGGATGAGGCGTGGTTCCCCCAAAGCGAAAACGGCATGGTAACGGTGTCCTCCACCCTGCGCGAACTGGCGTATCGCACGCTGCCGCACCGCAGCGGTATGAAGACCTGGTACACCACAGTATACGACAATCCGAACCCGGAAAAAGTGTTTGTTTCCATTAAGTTTATCCCTAATTCGGATTTCCATACCGCCGCCGATCAAACCCTGCAAGAGAAGGAACACGGCATCTACACGGCCACACAAAGCGGACAAAAAAATATCACGCCCGAGGTGAAAACCTTAGGCGTGGAGGTTTGCGTGTGATGTTGGCGCGAGCTAGATAGCACGGCGCGAAGCGACGTGCGTGCCACTACGGGCTCCAACGACTGCGCGACGCCGTCTTTAGGCGGCAGGGAGCCTGCACCGCACTTGGCGCGAGCTAGATAGCGCGGCGCGAAGCGACGTGCGTGCCATTAGAAAGCCAAAATTATCCCCTTATTCTCCGCATACATGGAGCTTAACCCCCGCGTGGGCACGATGATAATCTCGCGAAAATTGAATTGCTTGACGGCGTTAACCAACATATTAACCAAATTGATATTATTGCAATGGGTGATGACCATGTCCTCGCCCTCTGTTTTTTTGCCGCTGGCGGCGATGAGCGCCACCAACCGATTGATAATCTGCGTGGAGCCGCGCGCCTTGCTAAACATAGATATATTGCCCTCGCCATCGGAGCCCAGCACCAGCTTAATGCCCAACACGTTAATCAGACGGCCGGTTAGCTTGCTCATGCGGCCGTTTTTTTGGAGGTTGTCGTAGGAATCCAGCACAAAATACGTTTTCATATGGTCGATAAAGTGCGTCACCTTGGTGATGATGCACTCGCGAGAAAGACCCTGCTTAACCATTTGATGAATTTTGGCCACGATTAAAATCTCGCCCGCCGAAGCGCTTTTGGAGTCAAAAACATGAGTGGCGGTAACGCCCTGCTCTCGGGCCAGCTCGCACCCCAGCATGGCGCTGGAATATGAGCCGGACAGCTTGCTTGAAAGCGTGACAATATAAGAGGTATCGGCGCTCTGAATGGCTTGCTGATAGACGCCCGGTGCCGGTGCAGAAGACCGCGCGGGCTCGTTACTTGTCTGCATCTTCGCCATAAAATCATCCAGATTCAGCGAATCATCATCGGAAAATTCCTTTTCCCCCAAACGCATAATCAAGGGGACAGAAACCACGTTGTACTCGGCGGCCAGTTCGGGTGTCATGTCGCAACAGCTATCCGCGATAATCTTATAACTCATTATTTTCCTCAAATTCAATGGTGATACAGGCTTGCCTCCTGCTTGAATGTCATCACAAGGCGCACAGTTTTGTGCCGCATTCAGCATAACAAAAATCTCGCCATAAAGCAAGCCCTTTTTTTACTTTTTTCATCTTTTTTTCGCATGACACGTCTTTTTCCGCTTTTTGATACGGTTTTATATACCGCATTCGACTTGTCTGGTCTGCACGCACCCGTAAGGCTGGGCACCGTTCGCTTATTTGCTAGACATCTCACCTGCACGGGGCTGGAAGCATCCATACAAGCGCTTCAGAAAAGTCTGCCCGCGCGTCCCGGCTTGTGTGCAATGTGACCAATGTTTGCCCTTACATTTTGGACGGGCGATGCAGCAACACGGCTATCCCCACCCCGCACAGAGCCATCACAACCAGTAGAATAGGGCGGATGTCGGCGTCACCCATATTGGGATTAGCCGGTAACTTCGGCGCGGTGACGATCGGCAACGGCGTAAACCGCAGTGTGACAGTAGGAGCAGGCGAAACGTCAATGGTATTCACAGCCTCGCGAGTGGGTTCCGGTGACTGCGGACCCGTTTGCTCCGGTATCAATGGGGGCGTTGCCGTGGGCTTGGGTGTTTTGGTTGGGCAGGGCGTACAGGTAACGCAAGGCGTTGCGGTGGGTTTAGGTGTTTTGGTTGGGCAAGGCGTACAGGTAACGCAAGGCGTTGCCGTGGGTTTAGATGTTCTGGCGAGGGCCAACGCCGTCGCGTTTATTTGACTTGGTGTGGGCGACGTCATGGGCTGGTCTGTTGGGGACGTGGTGAGTTGTTTATTTTGGTTAGCGCCGGTTTGATTCAGAGGCGCAGCAGGTTGTTTTTGGCTGGCACTGGAATAAGCCAGGTTTGCGATTGGGGGATTACGCACAGCGTCCGTAACCGTAGTCGTTGGCTTGGATAGCGGCCCTGCCGCGTACACAACGGTCATCTGAGCCACAAAAAATACTAATAGAATCAACGGCCAAAGAATCCAAGTCCGCTTCATTGACGGGTACCTCCTTTGCTATGGGCAGCACGCCGGTGCATACGCGCGGGCATGCGGCGACGCCAAAAAGCGCTATGCCGATTTCCGTGCATAGCGCTAGGATGCCCCTGCCATGAATCTGCTTATGCGAATATCCGACAAATGCTATGATGCCGATCTTGTGCGAGAAGCGCTGCCCCTCGATGCTGATGTGCCGGGCGCCGTCCATTGCTGATGCTGGAACAGGTGCTGCGGTTTTTCGTGATGCTGGCCACACGGCGCTGTCCCCTACCGATGCTAGGTAATCGCTGATTAATGGGCGTGCGCCAGGTTTGTGCGGGTTTTGGTTCCAGGTGGTGCGTGGCAAAAGCGCGCATATTAAACGAAATATGAAAGTTTTTGCCACGTGCCGCTTGGGGCCAAAGGACGCCGAAGATGGCGCGCTAGCCATCAATCAGTGGTTACCTAGAGCCCGCCTCATCGATACTTGGCATACAGCGTGATATCCCCCTCTACCCGGTCTTCGCAAAAATCCCATGCCCGGGTTAGTTCAGCATCTTTGTACCATCCCGCAAAGTCCAGCCTATCATGCGTGGGATCAGCAGGCCGAATGGCTAAATTTCGACGAACAACTAACTGCGGAGGAATATGCCGACCACCGTTACGCTCAAAGGTAACCGTAGCATTTCTTGAGCCAACAGCCATCTTATCGACATGGTTTAGGGTGGATGTCGGTTTTTCAGAGGGCGCTTGGGGCAGGCCAGTCCTTGGGTTCGCGTCGGGCGTCTGGGGTATGCCGGTCCTTGGGTTCGCCGCGTCGGGTGCTTGGGGCAGGCCAGTCCTTGGATTCGCGCCAAGCGTTTGGGGCATGCCAGCCCTTGGGTTGGCACCGGACATTTGGGGCGCGCCGGCTTTTTGATTCGTGACAGGCTTCTGATTTATTCCATCTCTCTGCCGCAAGACCTTGCCGGACATGTTTACTTGGTTACTATTCCGCGTGCTTGCCCCACAAGTGACGGCCGCTTGGTTATCCCTACGAATGCCGATGCCTTGGGCCTCCGCTTTGCTAGATGAGGCCTTTGCCATACGCGCACTTACTCCGCTTGCCATGCTAGCGCCCATCGCTCCTGCCGTACGCGCATTTGTGCCGTTTGTCGCGGCGGCATTTGTACCGTCTTCCGCGGCGGCGTTTGTATCGCTTACCGTACGGGCACCTATTTCGTTTTCCGTGCGCGCGGCAATCGCATTTGCCATGCGCGCGGACGCCGCGTTGTGTTGGGCTCCGTTTGCGACAAATGTGGCGGTTTTGCGCACATTGGTCGTGACGATGGGTGTTGCGGTTGAGCATCTCTGTGGGCAGCCGCGATACGCCTTCAGCCAGCTGGCAAACAACGTGGTGGTGGACCACGCGCGGTCGCGCTCGAAATTCCACGGTATGGTGCAGGCGGCATCCCGATACCAGCCGCAGAAATGATACCCGGGGCGGCATGGGTCAGCAGGACGCTCTACCACGCCGCACCGCGCCTCCACCCGATAGGGCTGACGGACGGTATTTTGCACATCGAAGGTTACAAACGCTCCCTGTTGTGAATAAGCCATACCCCAACATTCCTTTCTATCTGTGACGCATCCGTCACAATGACGCCCCTCTTGAACGCGCGAAGGGTTACCTATGCGGACGGGCAATCGTGCCGCCGGTGCATAGGCGGGCGGCACACACTCGCCAATTCTTGCAATGGTATACTACTATTCACAACCCGGCGGTTTTGCTCCCCGAGATTGGGCGCGGCGTATTTTTTTTCATGCTTTTACCAACGTCGGCCAGTTGCGGTGCTGCCGGGCTCTATAAAAAAGCAGCACGGTCGAAAAAACCGTACTGCTTGATGCCGCGTTTTCGATTGAATCATCGTTTCCGATAGGCAATCATCATGAGCGATGAAAAAGTCATCCAATGATGCGGGTTTTATTTGTTCGGATACTTCTCGCGCGGGGTGTAGTGGGTGTGCAACAAATGATGCGATTGCTCGCCGCCCGGTTTACCCAGGAAATCTTCGTACAGCTTGGCCACTGAGGCGTTTTCGTGACTGCGGCGCACGGGTTTTTCGGCGTCTTCTTTGTACAGACCACCGCCGCGGGTGATGCGGGGGTCAGCTTGAACCTTTTCGTCATAGCGCATAATGGGCTGGCCGCCGCCATTGACGCAGCCGCCCGGGCAGGCCATCACTTCAATGAAATGATAGGATTTTTCGCCAGCCTTGATGCGCCGGATCATCTCATGCGCGGCGGAAAGCGAGTTGACCACCGCAACCGAAACGTCCAAACCATTAATGCCAACCGTGGCTTCTTTGATGCCCTCAATGCCGCGCACGGGTTGGATGTCGATATTATCCAACTCGTTGCCTGTCATGTATTTGTACGCGGTTCGCAGTGCGGCTTCCATCACGCCGCCGGTTGCGCCGAAAATCACCGCCGCGCCGGTAGATTCACCAAAGAAGGCGTCGAAATCCTCATCCGGCAGGTTGGCAAAGTCAATACGCGCCGTTTTGATCATGCGGGCCAACTCACGCGTGGTGATGACGACATCCACATCGCGATGGCCGTGGCCTTCCATCTCGGGGCGGGCCGCTTCGAATTTCTTGGCCGTGCAGGGCATGACCGACACCACAAAAACCTTGGCCGGGTCGATGCCGTTTTTCTCGGCATAATAGCTTTTCATCAGCGCGCCCACCATTTGATGGGGCGATTTGCACGAGGAAAGATTCGGCAGCATTTCAGGATAGTAGGTTTCGATAAACTTAATCCAGCCCGGGCTGCACGAGGTAAACATGGGCAGCACGCCGCCGTTTTGCACGCGGCTAATCAGCTCAGAAGCCTCTTCCAGAATGGTCAGATCGGCGCCGAAATCCGTGTCGAAAACCTTGTCAAAACCCAGACGGCGCATGGCGGCCGCCATCTTGCCGGTTACGCTGGTTCCGGCGGGCAACCCAAAGGATTCGCCCAAGCCCACGCGCACAGCCGGGGCGGGTTGGACGATGACATGCAGCTCGGGGTTGGCAATGGCGTCCCAAACCTTTTTGGTGTCATCCTTCTCGCGCAAGGCGCCCGTCGGGCAATTGACGATGCATTGGCCGCAGTTGACGCAAGCCACATCGCCGATGAGTTGGTTAAAGGCGGGTTCGATGATGGTATCAAAGCCGCGTTTGGTCGCGCCCAGCACGCCAACGCCCTGCACCTTGCGGCACACGGCCACGCAACGGCGGCACAGCACGCACTTGGAAGGATCGCGCTCGATGGAAGGCGAGGAAGTGTCGATGGGATACTCATTGCGTTTGCCCTCAAACCGCAGGGTGTCCACGTTCAGCTCTTCGCTGAGGCTTTGCAGCTCGCAGGTGCCCGAGCGTACACAGGTGGTGCACTCGCGGTTGTGGTTGGAAAGCAGCATTTCCACGTTGGCTTTGCGGGCCTCGCGCACGGCGGGGGTGTTGGTTTTTACCACCATGCCGTTGGTGGCGGGCAGCACGCAGGCGGCCAAAAGTTGACGGCCTCCGGCTTCGACCACGCACACCCGGCAGGCGCCGATTTCGTTGAGGTCTTTCATGTAACACAGGGTGGGAATTTTAATGTGCGCCACTTTGGCCGCGTCCAGCACGGTGGTGCCTTCGGGTACGGTGACGCTGATACCGTCGATGGTCAGGGTAATATCAGCCATTGTTTTTCTCCTTTTACGACTGGATTATTTGCGTTCTACCGCACCGAATTTACAGGCGTCCATACAAGCGCCGCACTTGATGCAGGCCGCGGCGTCGATGGTATAGGGTTGCCGAACTTCGCCCGAAATACACGAAACCGGGCATTTGCGCGCGCACAGCGAACAGCCTTTGCACTTTTCGGCGTCGATGGAATATTGCAGCAACGCTTGGCAGTGGCCGGCCGGGCATTTTTTGTCGCGGATATGCGCTTCATACTCGTGACGGAAATAGCGCAGGGTGGAAAGCACGGGGTTGGGCGCGGTTTGGCCCAAGCCGCACAACGAGCTCGACGCAATGGTTTTGGCCAGCGTTTCCAACCGCTCGATGTCGCCTTCTTCACCTTTACCCGAGGTGATGCGCTCCAAAATTTCCAGCATACGCCGGTTGCCCACACGGCAGGGTGTGCATTTGCCGCAGGATTCATCCACCGTGAATTCCAGGAAGAACCGGGCAATGTCCACCATGCAGTTGTCTTCGTCCATGACAATCAACCCGCCCGAGCCCATCATGGAGCCGACGGAAATCAGGTTGTCGTAGTCGATTTCGATATCCAGCAAGGATGCGGGCAGACAGCCGCCCGAGGGGCCGCCGGTCTGCGCAGCTTTGAAAGCCTTTCCATTTGGACAGCCGCCGCCGACTTTTTCCACGATATCACGCAGGGTTGTGCCCATTTTCACTTCCACAAGGCCAGTGTTGTTGATCTTGCCACCCAGCGCAAAAACCTTTGTGCCCTTGGATTTTTCCGTGCCCATGGCCGCGAACCATTCCGCGCCATTGAGGATAATCTGCGGGATGTTGGCGTAGGTTTCCACGTTGTTGAGGATGGAGGGCTTGCCGAACAGACCCTTGACCGCCGGGAAGGGCGGGCGGGGGCGCGGTTCGCCGCGGTTGCCCTCAATGGAGGCAATGAGTGCGGTTTCTTCGCCGCAGACAAAGGCACCGGCACCCAAGCGCAGTTCCAGATCAAAGCTGAAATCCGTACCCATGATGTTGTTGCCCAAAAGGCCATAGGCCTTGGCTTGGTCGATGGCGATGTTCAACCGCTTCACGGCCACGGGGTATTCGGCACGCACGTAGATGTAGCCTTGGTTTGCGCCGATGGTGTAACCGGCGATGGCCATGGCCTCAAGCAGCGCATGGGGGTCACCTTCCAAAACCGAGCGATCCATAAACGCGCCGGGATCGCCTTCATCGGCATTGCACAGCACGAATTTTTGATCGGCGTTGGAGCCGATGGCAAATTTCCATTTGGTGCCCGTGGGGAACCCGCCGCCGCCGCGTCCGCGCAGACCCGAAGCGATGAGGCAATCCACGACTTGCTGGGGCTGCCACTCAGTGAGCACCTTTTGCATGGCGGCATAGCCGTCGCGCGCCAAGTAATCGTCGATGTTTTCCGGGTCAATCACGCCGCAGTTACGCAGGGCCACGCGCTCTTGTTTGCCGAAAAAGTCGTTATAAAATTGCGCGTCCACCATGTAATCGGCAACCGGCTTGCCGCCCTTGATGTGCTCTTCAATAATGCGGCCTAACATATCCGGGGTCACCTTGGCGTAGGTTACCTTAGGGTGATTGCCCACATGCACTTCAACCAAGGGTTCCATTTGGCACATCCCGATGCAGCCGGTGCGCTCCACCGAAACATTGGGTTGGCCGGCCAGCTCTTGGCCGAGTTTTTCAAAAATCTGTTTGGCTCCGGCAGCGATGCCGCAAGTGGCCAAGCCAACCAGCACCAGCACGCCGTTGTTGGCCTGCCGCGCTTGGTTTTCATTTTTTTTCTTTTGCGCAATGGCATTCATGTCTACAGACACACTCTTACCCCTCTTTCTCTCAATACTTTTTCAAGATATCGGCAATGTCCGCCGGTTTCAAATTGCCATAAGCGTCGTCGTCGATCATAATCACGGGGGCCAAACCGCAGCACCCAAGGCACCGGGTGGCTTCCAGCGTGAATTTGCCATCCGCGGTGGTTTTTCCCACCTCGCAACCAAGCTGCTTGGCAATTTCGTCCAAGACCTTGGAGGCATTTTTGACATAGCAAGCGGTGCCAAGACACACGCCAACCAGATGCTGACCACGGGGTTCCAGCGTAAACTGCGAATAGAACGTGGCCACGCCGTACACATCAGAGAGTGTCACACCCAGACCTTCCGCAATGCGCTGCTGCACAATGTTGGGCAAATAGCCAAAGATTTCTTGGGCTTTTTGCATCACCGGCATCAGCGGGCCCGGCAGGGACTGGGCCTCGGATATGACGCGATCCAGCGCGTCCATCTGTTGGGACGTAAAGGTTCCATTGGCTTGCATGAAGATACCTCCACCATATTTGATTCACGGGGCAAAAAAGTTTGCCCGAACCCGTATATTATACCATATCAGGCGCGCCCGGCGTAACCCCTAAAACATGGAAAATGACAAAAAATGGGCATTTATCGCGGGATTGCGGTTTGTTGTGATACCATGGACCCCAGCGCGTTTCGCCACAATACCAAATGCAGTTAGAAATCATTTCCAACTGTGTTTGGTATCAGCAACCTTTCGGCGATAGCCGTACGATTGTGGCTTATGGTTCCTTGAAATAGGGGCGCTCAATTCGGCCCTCTTATTTCAGTTTAGCGAAGAAACCGGAAATAGCGACACCTCACGGAACCAGCCGAGACTTATCCACGTCCTGCCGGCAGTCTTGGATATCGTCCACAAACACGCAATCACCCACAACCTGATACACGATGCGATAGCGTTTTTCAGAGAGCATATCCCTGTTGACAACCGGGGCGATGATTACGCGGCAACCCCCTTCATGTATCCCCATGTGCCCCGCCTCTGGCAATCGCAGCTTCCATATTTTGCGCAACCTCCGTCACCGTATGGCCTTGCGGCCCTGACACACGCGCGCGTTCGGCGGCCAATAGGCGCTCGGCGGCGGCCAGATCCTCCTCGCGGCGGTTGTAGGTTTCCATATCCATAATCACGGTGTCCCCAACGCCGTTGCGCGTTAGAAAAACCGGCACGCCTTCCTTGCGGCAAATTTCCGCAATTTGATTGTAGTTTTTTCGGATATCGCTGGATGGTTTGATAACCATACTCACCGCAATGACCTCCATTGGACAAATTCGCACCCGTATTATACCCAAATTTGACAATTCGCGCAAGCAGCGTCGCCAACGCCCACAAAAAACCCGCATACGCGGGAGGCGGTCTCGCGCACCAGCAAAATAATAAACAAGGCACCCTACCCCGCGCCGCCACGTCGTTTTGTTCATAGCAAAGACAACGACACCCGCACAAATGCAAGGGTGTCGCTTTATTTCGCTCGCTCTGTTTGCATCGCTTTACTTAACGAGCTTTATTCAAATCGCTTTATTCAAAAACCACTGCCTTTGACAACCGATTCCCACAACCAAACACGCCGCCTTCTATTGCACAATCTCATATTTGCCATTGAGATAATCCAAAAAATTCAGCGCGTCGTCCAACTGCTCGCGGGAGTGATTGCACATCAGCGAAAACCGCAGACGGGCTTGGCGCTTGCGCACGGCCGGGTACAGCACGGGGTTGACATAAATGCCGTGCTCGTGGCATTCGCGGCACATTTCCTTGACCTTGTAGTCGTCCCCCACGACGATGGGAAAAATGGCCGTTTGCGCGTTGCCAAGGTCGAATCCGATGTTGTCCAGCCCCTCGCGAAAATACCGGATGTTGTTCCACAGGGCCTCGCGCAGTTGCGGCTCTTGCTGGATAACATCCAGCGCGGCCGAAATGGAGGCCGTGGCCTGGGGCGTGATGGCCGTGGAAAACATATAGGATCGTGCGTAAAAATAGAGATAATTGATAAGTTCTTTGTTGGAGGCGATAAACCCGCCCACGCTTCCGATGCCCTTGGAAAAGGTTCCGGCAACCAGATCAACCTTGCCTTCCAAGTTAAAATGCTCCGGCGTGCCCCTGCCGTTGGCGCCAATGACGCCCGTGGCGTGGGCTTCGTCCACCAGCACCAGCGCGCCCGACTGATGGGCCAGCTCGCAGATGGTGTCCAGCCGGCAAATGTCGCCGTCCATGGAGTACACACCATCCACCACCACCACGATATTCTTATACCGCGCCTTGGCTTTTTCCAGCGCGCGTTCCAGCGAATTCATGTCGTTGTGCATAAAAAACTCGATGTGGCTGTCCTTACAGCCGTCGATCAACGAGGCATGCACCAAGAGATCGCACACGGCACAGCCATCCGGACCGAGCAGCGCCGAAAGCGACCCAGCGTTGGAGCCAAACCCGTTGGAAAACAGAATGGCGGCCTCACAGCCCTTGAATTTTGCTACCTTGTTTTCCAGCTCAACGTGAAGGTCCAACGTTCCGCCCAAAAGCGGCACACTGCCCGCACCCGCGCCATATTTTTCCACAGCGGCAATGCCCGCGGCGATTGTCTTGGGATGGCGGGTGAGGTTGAGATAATCATTAGACGCAAAATAGGACATGTCGTGCACGGTGCCGTCGCCCTCGCGCACGGTAATGGTGGGCTGCGAGCCGGACAACGAAACCCGACGATAATTGTGATGCCCCCGCTGTGTCATGTCCTGTGTAGTCTCATAAAACTCGCCGGCCAGCTCCGCGATGGGCCGGTCACCCTTGTTGACAAAATCCGCAAGGCTGCTGTTACTGCTGTCGAACATAAAAACTCCTATCAACTACCAATTGTTTGCACCATTGCGTGCATGATTACCGCGTATCGTCACGGTTACGACCAAGAAAGACGTCTGATTATCGCGCATCGTCACGGTTGTGTCAACGGAAGACGTCTGCGGTTATCGCGCGTCTTCACGGTTACGGCCAAGGAAGAACAAGGCCAGGGTGCCCGGCCCCGAATGCGAGCCGATTACCGGCCCGACCTGCCCTTTGATAAAGGTTTTGATGTCAGGGAAATACTCGCGGCAGGCTTCCATGACGGCATCGCAGTCCTGCGAGGCGTCCCCATGCGAAACAAACACAGTGTCGCTCTGCGTGGCGCGCGCCTTCATGGCGTCGGCCAGCGCCCGAATGGCCCGTTTGCGCATGGATACCTTTTCGCGCACAAGCAAGTGCCCCTCGTTGTCCACATACATCACGGGCTTGATGTGCAGCAGGGTGCCAAGCAACGCCGATGCGCCGGATAACCGCCCACCGCGTTTCAAGAACATCAAATCATCCACGGTAAAGATGTGATTCATGCAAAGCTTGGTTTCCTCTGCATACTCGGCAGCCTCGTCCAGGGTACAGCCCTCATCCAGCTTTTGGGCCGTGAGGTACACCAGCATCCCCAGGCCCATGCTGGCGCAGAGAGAATCCACCACGCGGATTTTGGCATCGGGGTGGCTTTCAGCCAACTGGCACAGCGCCATGTTGGCGCTGTTGACCGTGCCGGAGAGCCCGCTCGAAAGCCCGATATATAAAATCTCGCGCCCCTCTTCTATCAAGGGAATGAACGCCGCGAGAAACCCATCCGGGTTAATCTGCGAGGTCACCGAAAGCGCCCCCCCGCGCATCTGGTTATAAAAGTCCGAAATCTGCTCATCGCTCTGTGTCGCCCGCTCGTATTCCACACCGTTGACATTATATGCCATCGGCAAAATGGTAATGCCACAGCGTTCGGTGACGTCCTGTGGCAAATCGCTTCCCGAATCCGTAAGTAATGCAATGCAACGCATATATGAACCTCCTATATGAACGCTGTGTGGGGCACAGCTCCGCGCGCCCGGCCATCATTATATCATAAACATCCGCCCCGCGCCCATTATTTTTTTGCGATTTTGTGCCGATGTTTCAAAATAGTAAATTCCAAAAGTAAGTTCTTCCGCAGAAAAACAAGTGAAAGCAAAGCGGGGAAAATGCGTTCCGTGCAACACGTCGCTTGCAGCACAAAAGCCGCCCTTTGTATGGACGGCTCCTGCTTTTGGTTTGTTTTCTTATCTCGTCAAGTTAACCAGCTTAACATCGCTAAACCCTGTGACTGAATAGAGGAAGAGCACCTCATCCGGGTTGACCTCTTCGACCAGCGAGGTCAGGCCTGCGCCGACATCGCGGTAGTCGATCATCATAATCTTGGTGTAATGGTTGGCCAAAAATGGAATCATAGAGTGCGCATAAGAATCCTTAATCAAAAGCAGGGTACGCGGCTCGGCAGGCACATCCGAGGTGATTTCGGTGTAACCATGGATGTTGCCGGTGTAGTATTCGTACTTTTGCGCGGTTTCCAAGTGGCTGTCGACATAAAAACTATTGTGTTCCGCATAGTCAATTTTAGTGCCGACGGCGTCCATGTTATAGCTAACCATGGAATAATTGGCTGGGAACTTGGGTGTAAACTTGGTCATGGTATCCGGCTTGACCGGGATGCCGAACACCTTGGGGTAATACGTGCCGGAAAAGCTGACGGGCTGGCCTTGCGAATCCAACAGCGTTTCCACGTCGAATTGATCCAGCGGAACCGGCGTCAAGCCCATGGAGGCGCAGATCGACTCGTAGGCATAGTACGCGCCAAGCAACGTCCAATGGTGGTCGGTTTTATAAAAGATTTCCTCATTCTTGTGTGCCGCAAGCGCGGGGTATAGGTTGATGAAGGAAATGTCCTCGCCCACCTTTTCCTGCATATATTGCAGCACCATATCCTGCTCGCTGAACACCGCCGCGTTGGGAGGCAGCATATCCGGATAGATGGTGGTGGAGTTGGTGGCCATGGCCAGGTAGGCGGGCACCTCAATGCTGGCAACTGCTTCCTTTATCCATTTGACATTGGAAACAAAATTGCTTCGGAACTGGTCTGCATGCACCGTGCCAGCATAACGACTTTCAAGATCCACATAGCGGGTGTCAATCAGCAGACGGCCTTCGCTGCCCAGAAAGACGTCGCCGAGCTTCTTGTGCTGAAGCATCCCCTCAAAGAGGTGAAAGCTGGAAACCCAAAAAGAACGCGCCACAAACTGATCGGCGCAGTACTCTTCAAACAGAATCATGAAGTTTTCGGTTTTGCCCGTGATTACGTTTTCGGTTTTTTCAAAAACCGTCTTGAAGGACAATTCCGGGAAGGTCTGCAAATTGCGGCTTTCGATGTCGGATCTGGATTGCTGCGGCAGAACAATGTATGCACCAAAGCCAATCAAAACCACCGCGATTAGGATAACGCCGACAACGCTGTTGATGGATTTGTTTTCCATGTTATCCTCCTCTTAAAATTGGAAGTAAATAAAGGGATTAAAGGTGGAGCTGACCAGGCTTGTGATGCAGATGAACAGCAGCCCCGCGTACATAATGGTGGAAAGCGCCACGCCTACGGGTTTGCCCAAAAATGCTTGGGTTTTGGGCTTGCTGACAAACTTGCGCCACCAAGGGAATGCCGCCAAGGCCACAATGGCCATGGTGATGCCATAGTTTTGGAAATAGAACAGGAATCCCGAATCAAAGAATTTTGCGCCGCCAAAGCCGAACATCACCTTGAAATAGTTCCAGCCTTCGGAAAAATCCAAGAAGTTAAACAGCACCCAGCCGATAACCACCAGCACAAAGGCATACAGCCATTGAATGGCACCGCCAAACCAGCCCTTTAGCTTTTTGAACCAGTTTAGGATGAACAGCTTTTCCAAGCTGATGATGATGCCGAAGAACATACCCCACGCGAGGAAGTTCCAATTGGCACCGTGCCAAAAGCCAGTAAGCGCCCACACCACCAAGAGGTTAAAGACCAACCGGCCCTTGCCCTTGACGCGGCTGCCGCCCATCGGAAAGTACACGTAATCGCGGAACCAGGTGCCCAAGGACATATGCCAGCGGCGCCAGAATTCCGTAACGCTCTTGGATACGTAGGGGTAATCAAAGTTTTCCAAAAACTCAAAGCCCATCATGCGGCCCATGCCGATGGCCATGTCGGAATACCCTGAGAAGTCAAAGTAAATTTGGAAGGTGAAGGCCAAAATACCCACCCACGCGGTCAGCACCGAAAGCTCGCCCACCGCAGGGATGTTGACGTAACTGGTCAGCGGAAAACCGCCTACTGCCGTGTTGCCGCAAATGGCCGTTGCCACCGAACCAATCAGGTTGGCGCAAATGACCTTTTTGGCCAAACCCATGATGAACCGCCGCGCGCCGGAACCGAATTTGTCCCAGGTGTGCTCGCGCTTTTTGATCATCTCGGCCACGTCGGAATACCGCACGATGGGGCCCGCAATCAGCTGCGGGAACATGGTGACATACGCGCCCAAATCAAAGGGACTGCGCTGCACCTCGACATCGCCGCGGTAGACGTCGATGCTGTACGACATGGCTTGGAATGTATAAAAGGAAATGCCGATCGGCAGGGCGAT
>JGI994J12354_10003242_pt1 | contig 15319 bp, 15 predicted proteins | sample IntmicLarv3ML3BL_FD_12354 | JGI IMG/M metagenome (IMG submission 12354)
TGAGCTTGAAAACAGCCGCTCTCAAACCAATCGCTTAACCGGGAAGTGGCGGGAGGATTGCACTTTGGGCGTTGAGCTTGGAGAAAAACTGTATAAAGAAAAGATTCTTAAACGCTTTGCTGCTGAGAATAAACCTTTTGAAGCGGTTTTGGAATATATACATGGTCAAAAATAAAAAGAGCTGAAAGAAGGATTACCTTATGGTAGGGCTCCTTATCTTTCGGCTCTTTTTTTGTCTGTTTACTAATTCCCTCCACCCAGCAAAAGATTCGGGCTGGAGAAAGAAATTCTTGTAAGGCTGTGGCTGTTTTTAGCCTGTCTTAAACTTTCCTCCTGATTTTTTATGGAATAGAGTTTTTCGTCAAGCTCTAATTGGGTTGCCTTTCCCATTTCAAATTTCAATTTGAGAATTTCATATTCTTTATAAAGGGTTTTAATAGCTGCTTCTTCTGTTTCTATGGAGGATTCGGACTCTTTTAAGCTGTCATAGGTGGAAATGATATTTTCCTTAACATTTGACTTAGTATCCGCCAGAGAACGGGAAGCCTGATTGAAACTTACCACAAGCTGTTCGTAGGCATTATAGGGGTCGCTGATTACACCTGTTTGAGAGTCATAGGAATCGGAATAGTTATCTACTTTAAACTCGGCTGTTTTCAAGTTGTTTTCCGCCTGCTTAACGGTGAGGCTTTCTTTTACAAATTTATCGGTGTAGGAGGTGATATTAACATCGCCTACCAGTTTATATTCCAAATCCAGAAGGAGGGTATAGCGGCTTTCGGCCTTTTCGCCCATGTCGTTATTAAGGGCTCTGTAGGCTTTATCGATGCTGGATTGATAAGTTTGCTTGGATTTGAGATTTTTATTATAGCTGGCCTGCTGGTTATCAAAATCCGCCTGGCTGAGCTTGCCGATTTCCAGCTTGATTTTGGCTATTTCCAGCTTTTTCTTTTCAATCGCAAGAGAAGATTCAAATAAGTCCAGCTTCTTTTCCGCATTTATGATTGAGTTGAAATATTTTGTTATATTATACTCAACATTTTCTTTTTGAGACTGGATATTTTCAATGCTTAAAGCGCGGCTCATCTCCTGTGTCATAATATTTACTTCAGCATTTAAAATAGCATCATTTGTTTTTGCGGAATACAGGGAGTCATAGGCTTTTCTCAAATTTTCATCACTTAAGGAACTATTGTCCACAGCGTTTTTAATGGAATTATTATTATCAATCGCCTTTTTTGCCGCTACAGAAACGCTTAATTCGGGCAGCTTATCCTCTGCCGCAAGTATATCCAGCGGCACATATGAAAATGCCATTAAAATTGCCAGAAAAAATGCCGTAAAATTCATTTTTAGTTTCATGTAATTCACTCCGTTTCGTAAGTTATTCATAGCGCAGGGCTTCTATAGGATCAAGTTTAGCCGCTTTATTGGCGGGGTATACGCCGAATACAATGCCTATTACAGCCGATATTCCGACTGCCAGTAAAACTGCATTGGGGTTTAGGGCTACATTCATTTCCATATAGTTGGCGACTGCCTTTCCGCCGCCCCAGCCCAATAGAACGCCTATTATGCCGCCTATTGCAGTGAGTATTATGGCCTCAACCACAAACTGTATCCTTATGTCGCTGTTTTTAGCGCCTATGGATTTTCTTATACCGATTTCGCGGGTGCGCTCCGTTACGGTTACAAGCATTATATTCATAACGCCTATGCCGCCTACCAGCAGTGATATACCGGCAATTGAGCTTATCATAAGAGTAACGGTTCCCAAAACGCTTGTGATCTGCTCCATGAAGTTTGCAAGGTTCTGAACATAGTATTTATCGGTACTTTTGTGGAACTCGCTCAAGGCCTCCGTAATTTGCGAAGCCAGCAGGTCGAGGTTGTTGGGATCTTCACCCGTTACGCTGATTTGGCCGATATAATCGTTTCTGGAAAGCCGCATGGCTGTTGTAACAGGCATAAGCACTGTGAGGGGATAATTATCGCCGTACATGGCGGCGAAACTTGCATTTTTATCCTCAATAATACCTACAACGCTGTATTTATTAGTACCCCGCCATGATTTGAGAGAAATTTTCTCACCTATAATCCAAGGGCCGGCACCGCCGAATACGGCATTTGCCGTTGTATCATCTATTACAACTACTTTTGAGCCCATATCCACATCATTGGCGGAAATATAGCGCCCGTAAAGCAAATTTGATGACTGAATATCCATATATTGTTCATTTATGCCTGTTATACTTGCCCGCCTTGTATCTTTAGGGTTTTGGAGCTTAATTTCCTGGCTTTCACCGGAATAAACCGGAGAAACATATTTAACGCCGTCAAGGGCTGCAATTACATCCACATCAGCCATAGTCATCTGATCGGCGTTCCTTATTTCAGCGCCGCTGGAAAGGCTTACGGTAAGATTGCCCGTTCCCATGCTGTCAAACTGCTCATTAATCTGCTGAGTGCTTCCCTCTCCTATGGAGGAAATAACGATTACGGAGGCCACGCCTATTATGATTCCAAGCATAGTAAGCAAGGAGCGCATTTTATTTGACCAAACATTGGATATGGAGCTTTTAACGCTTTCTAAAATATTCATTCGCTCACCCCCGTATTTAATTGCGCCGGATTTTTAACGGGATTATCGGAAATAATTTTGCCGTCTTTAAATGTTACTATACGTTTTGTATATGCGGCTACATCCTGCTCATGGGTAACTATGATTATGGTTGCGCCGCTTTCATTAAGTTTGCGGAAAATATCTATAATTTCAACAGTGGATTTTGAATCCAGATTGCCTGTAGGCTCATCTGCGAGGATAATGCTTGGATCATTTGCCAAACTTCTGGCTATGGCAACCCTCTGCTTCTGGCCGCCGCTCATTTCGTTAGGCTTATGCTTCATGCGGTCTGTTAGGCCGACCTTTCCCAGCGCTTCCATAGCTTTCCGCCGGCGCTTTGAACCGCTAAGCCCCGCATAAACCATGGGAAGCTCTACATTTTCCAAAGCGGAGAGCTTAGGCAGAAGATTGTAGGACTGGAATACGAAGCCGATTTTTTTATTCCTGATTTCGGCAAGGGCATTGTCTTTCAAGGCGCTTACCAAGGTGCCGTCTAAATAATAATCCCCCGCCGTAGGCCTGTCGAGGCAGCCCAGCATATTCATCATTGTTGATTTTCCCGAACCGGAGGCTCCCATGATTGAAACAAATTCGCCGTTATTAACATCCATGCTGATTCCCGCCAGCGCTTCAACATGAATATCGCCCTGAGTATATATTTTTGTCATATTTTCTATTTTTATGGCGTTCATAATCAGAACCCCCTTACCTTATAATGGTAGTAGTGCCGCCGCCGCTGGGAGCGGCTCCCGGAGTAGCCATGCGAACACCGCTGCCGCCGCTTGTGTTTATACGCATACCGCCGCCGGGCATAACGAAATTGGCGTTTCCGTTAGCAGCATTGTCACCTGAGGCTGAAGGCTGAAACTGGATTGAATACATATCCAGCGGAGTATTATCTTCCATATTGGAAGCAGGGGAGGTGACTATAATATCACCCTCTTTAATACCTGAAAGAATTTGCATATTCATATCATCTACTGCGCCCATTTCAACAGGGGTTTTGTGAACCATTTGACTATCATCTACTGTATAAACATAGTAGCTGCCCGTGGCTCTGTCCTTTTGAACGGCGCTTAAAGAAACTATATCTGTATTTTTTTCATCAGTTACCAAAATTTCCATATCAACGGAATAGCCGGGCTTTAGCACGCCGTCAGGGTTTTTAATGGCTATTTCAATGGATACGGTGGTTTCGCTGCCGCTGTAGCTGTTGGTAACATTGGCAACCGGTGATATATAAGTAATTTCCCCGTCATAAACGGCATCCGCAATGGCATCTGTGGTTATAGTGACTTTTTGGCCGACCCGAAGCAGCGGCGCATCATATTCAGAAACATTTGAGTTTACAATTAGATTATTTAAATCAGCAATTTTCATTATATTCGTCTGATTGGTGACTATGGAGCCGTTTTCCACATTCAATTCTATAACAGTTCCGCCTACATGTGAGAGGCTTTCTTCCACAAGGTCGGATATTTGGTCTTCCACATTTTGAATGGAAAGTTTGGAGCGCTCTATTTCATAAAGCTGCTTTTGATAGCTTATTTTTGAGCTTTCATCACTTAAAGGTATTCCGGCGTTATTATAGTTTAGCTGCGCCTGCTTAAGAGAGCCTTCTGCATTTAAAATGGATTTTTCCTGCGACAATATATTGTCATTGGCTTCTTTAATACTTTTTTCGGCTGTTTCTATTGATTTTAAGCTCTGGTCATAGGCTTCCTGAGTTATGGCACCGGCAGAGAACAGGCGCTCATTATCAGAGGCGGTTTGTTCCGCATCCGTCAAATCTTTTTTAAGAGTTTCAATTTGCTTATATGTATTTGCAAGGCTGTTTTGAGCATCAAAAAGGCCCTTTTCAGCTGAGTTTACGCTGTTTTGAAGCTGGAGCATTTCAACCTCGCTTTTGCCTGATGTAAGGCTTGCCAGGGACAAATTTGCCGATTGCAAACTGATTCTTTGAGAAGCCAGATTGTTTTCCAGCTCTTTTTTAGAATAATCCACATCATATTTAACCAAAGAATCGCCTATTTTAACATTGTCTCCTAATTTGACATTAACCTCTGAAACCTTCTGGGTGGAGGCTATGTAAACGCCGTTTATTTCGGAAGCGTTAACCGTTCCGGAGGCCGTTACGATTTCAGATATGTCGCCTTTTCTTACGGATTCAACTGCGGCGGGTATGATTATGGGGCCGCTTGAAGGGCCTCGCCTTGTTACCGCATTTTTGCTGATATAGAAACCGCCTGCGGCAATAACCGCAATGGCAGCTACTCCTATACCCAAATGTTTTTTGCTTAACTTCATATTCAACACTCCCTTAAATATTTGCATAGACAGCGGATAGATATTAACGCCGTAAAAATCTTTTCCACCTTACCATGGCCGATCCATTTTGTGATATGCTAATTATAATTACACATGCTTAAAACAGTCTGAAAAAAATATTTCAGACTAATTTCAGATTATAATAGTATCATGCTATCATAAAGAAAGCATGTGAAAATAGCTAAAAAATACGAAAAAAGGCGGCGGGATTTATGAAAATTCTTATAGTTGAAGATGAAAAAAGACTGGCCGAAGCCCTCTGCCAAATTTTGACTGAAGAAAAATATATGGTTGAAGCGGTTGCAAACGGAGCGGAAGGCTTGCACTATGCGGCCGGCGGCAATTATGATGCCATTATATTAGATGTAATGCTGCCTTTAATGAACGGGTATGAAATTGTTAAAAAACTGCGGGAATCTAAAATATCCACACCTGTTCTCATGCTTACGGCTAAGGATGAAATTTACGATAAGGTTCGCGGGCTCGACTGCGGCGCAGATGATTATATGACAAAGCCCTTTTCGACAGATGAGCTTCTGGCGAGACTCAGGGCGCTTTTAAGGCGGCAGGGCGAGGTTATTCTTGATGAGATTGCTTTTTCCGATTTAACATTGAACATATCCACCAATACTTTGCATTGCGGGGCAAAATCCGTCCATCTAGGCTTTAAAGAGTTTGAAATACTGCGTATACTTATGACATATCCCAATATGATAACCCCAAAAGAAGATTTGATTTCCAAGGTTTGGGGTGCGGAGTCCAATGCAGAGGATAATAATGTGGAAGCCTATATTTCCTTCCTACGGAAGAAATTCTTTTTCCTGCGCTCTAAAGTAGGCATACAAACCATAAGAAAAGTTGGTTATAGACTGGAGGAAGCCGAATGATAAAAACCTTGCGCAAAAAATTTGTTATGATAAATATGCTGCTGGTATTTATTGTGCTTTTTATTGTGTTTTTCTCCTTGGCGGTGTCAAATATAAGGAGAGCGAAGTCGGAAACTTTTGTGGCGCTCCAGATGACATTGGGGGGCAGGCTTGTAACCGCGGCCAGGGCTTTCCCCATAAATGAGGTAACAAGCGGGAGAACTCAGGTCATGCCGCAGGCGGCAACACAGGTAACATTTTATCACATGCCCTCTGCTTTGGTTATTCTGGATGAATACGGAGAGCTGGAGCTTTTCAGAGCGGAAGCAATGTCTGTAAGCATGGATATTATTAATGAGGTAGTTGAGCTTGTTAAGGATTCCGAAGATGATATCGGCATTGTTAAAAAATATAATCTGCAATATCTTAAGCGCAATGAAGGCGGCAAAACTTTGCTGGGATTTGTTGAGCTTTCCGCAGAGCAAACTAATATACGCCGCGCAATATTTGCCTCAACGATAATGGGCAGCTTGGCTATGGCTGGATTTTTTGCGGTGAGCCTTTTCCTGTCAAAATGGGCGCTTAAGCCGGTTGAAAAAGCATGGGAGCAGCAGCGGCGCTTTGTTTCAGACGCTTCTCATGAGCTGAGAACGCCTTTGACGGTTATTTTGGCTAATATGGGCATACTTAAATCCAATAACGAGGATACGGTTAAAAGCCAGATAAAATGGGTGAATAATACCCATGATGAAGCCGCAAGAATGAAAGAGCTGGTGGATAATCTCCTTTTTCTGGCAAAAAATGATGATACAGATACAAAAATCGTTTATGATGAGGTAGATTTCAGCGATACGGTTTTAACCATTGCCCTTTCCATGGAATCTGTGGCTTATGAGAAAAATATCGCAATCGAAACGGACAGCATAGATCTAGGCTTAAAAGTTTCAGGCAGCAGCGAGCAGCTTAAGCGGCTGGTTATGATACTTTTGGATAATGCCGTTAAATATTCGGATGAAAACAGCCGTATTCCCATTAAGCTCTATAAAGAATCGGGGAAGGCAATTCTGAAAATAAGCAATAACGGCTCTTTGCTCCCTGCAGAGAATATCCCGCATATTTTTGACCGCTTCTATAGAGTTGATGAATCCCGATCAAAAGAGGGCTATGGCCTTGGCTTGTCCATTGCAAAAAGCATAGTGGCAAATCATAACGGCACAATATCGGCGGAAGCGGATAATAACCTGACAGTGCTCTCCGTTATACTGCCTGTAGTTTGAAAAAAGCATAATACTTATATAAGCGGATTTATGGTATTAAACCATATGCCGCTTTTTTATTTCTTGAATTATATTATGCTTTCTGTTACCCTTTTTATTGTAGAAAGGCTTTGAATATTGCAGAAAGGCTTTAAAACGACATTATTTAGGAGAATATAATGGGATACTGGAGCACAAGGGGCCTTAGAGGCAGCACCTTTGAAAATATGATAAATATGACAAATGAGGTATATGAGGATAAAAAGCTGGCTATAATCCAGAAAATACCAACGCCTATTACCCCCATTGAAATTGATAAAAGCAGAAATGCCATAACATTGGGCTATTTTGAAAAGAAAAGCACTGTGGATTATTTGGGGGTTGTCCAAGGGGTACCTATATGCTTTGACGCTAAGGAAACCCATAGGAAAAATCTTCCCCTGCAAAATATCCATGCCCATCAGATGGAGTTTATGGGGAAATTTGAACAGCAGCAGGGCATAGCTTTTTTTCTCGTTAATTTTACGGAATATGAGGAAATTTATTTCCTCCCGTTTTCTAGGCTTAATAAATACTGGCTAGAGGCTGAAAAAGGCGGGCGTAAAAGCATTCCCCATGGGGATTTTGCTGACATTGCCATAAGCGTTAAGCAAGGGAGAAATGTGTCTGTACACTATTTGGAGGCTCTTAAACAATATTTGGAGAAATAAGGCTTCAAGGAGGAAAATTGGTGAAAATAATATTCGCTTTAGCCTTATTGGCAAGCGTTCTATCGGGCTGCGGTGGAAATTCCCAAAGCCTGCCCGAGGAATCAAATGGCTCTATTGAAACCGTCCCTGTTTCCATAACAGATTATGAGGGCGGTTTTAAAATATTTACGCAAAAAGAGTTGGTCAGAGGGGCTTATGAGCCCGAATATGGCTGTTATACGGGAGCATATATTCTTTCCGACAAAGTATCGGGGGGAGATATTGCAAATTTTGAGCAAATCACAGGTGTTGAACATGGCATGTATACTTATGTATATAAAATGGGACAGCCTTTTCCTTCCGACTGGGTCCTTGGCTGCATTGCAAAAATGAAAACACCCAATATTATAATCGTGCCCGAAAACATAGACAATCCATATGATACAAAACTTCTGGAAAAGGCAGCAAGGCAATGTGGCGAGTTTTCCGTTCCGGTTTTTATCCATTTCTATCCCGTTGATAATTCCTGCGGCTATAAATCAGAGGAATACAGAGCCTTTTTTCAAATAGCCCGGGCGTATTTTTCTCAATATGCCAACAAAGCCGCTTTCGTATGGGACATCGGCGCGGATTCGATGGATATGGCGGAGAGCTTTTATCCGGGGGATTCTTTTGTGGATTGGGCGGGCATAAATATCTGCATGAGCATTGATTATGAAACTCAAAGGCTTACGGAGGATATTATTCCGAAATTGAATTATTTTTATTATACATTTCAGGAGAAAAAGCCTATGTTTATATCTCAGCTTGCTGTAAGCCATTTTTCATCTGTAAATCATGCCTATTATCTTAATGAAGCAGACTTAGCTATAGGAGAAATTTATATGCGCACCAAGGAGGATTTCCCTCGTATAAAAGCTGTCAATTACATGTCCTACAACGGTATAGAGCCTGTTAATATGAATCAGGGCGGCGATAATTATTCCGTAGCTGCTGATAGCAGAATAGCAAATATATACAAAGCGGCTGTGGAGAGTGAATATTTCTTAAGTACCCTTGATTTCACATCAGGGGGTGAAAATTTTACCCAAAAATGCGCATTGCCTTATGAAGCCATTTATCATAACGACAGCTTTTATGCAGATAAGTATTTCATGAGCTTTATAAACGGAAATGAAGATACCGGGCAGGAGGTAACTATTGCTGGGAATGAAGAATATTATCCTCTTACCGGCCTCTATGTAAACAGCGATTTTAAGGCGCGCACAGTTGAAGTTAGAAGAAATTAGAGCAGGAGGCGGAGCTACGGGCTCCATACAATTTGTGAACTGTCATTTTTGGCAGAGCATATAAAAAAGCATGACAGCAATTTCCTTTTGCCGCCATGCTTTTTATATGCTTTTGCTTTGATATATCATTATTTGCCAAATGCCGGCTTTTTATATACTGAAATTGGCAAATTTTTATATTTAAATACAGTGAAATTTCGCAATTATCCGGTTGGCTATTGTAATATCCAATCATTTCTTAATTACAGGTGCTTGCAGCTCGGTTTCCCATTTTTCAGGATTTGGCTCATCATCGGGGGATGTAATGGTGTGCCCGCGAAGGCATCCGGCAAAGGAATAGCCGTTTTCCTCCATCCACCCGGCAAGCACTTGGCTGGCGGCATCATATCCGCCGTCAAACGGGCCTGTAAAGCGAACTGTTGCGGCAATGGGAATTTCCTCATACTCTTTAAAGATAAATTCTCCATCGCTTTCGCTTAAGTTATTTACGGGAATTGCGATTTCCACATCCACATCGCTTTCCTTGTATTCTTCATCAAAGTAAGTAGAGTAACCGCCGCTGTGGCAGTCAATCCCTTTTTCGCCGATATATCGGCCCAGCTTCTCCCAAAGCATGCCTTCTTGATTGTATTTAGGAATGATACCGCGCAGCGATAGCACCTTTACGGCGGGGAGTTTTTTCAATTCAACTTCATATACCATGATATTACGCTCCTTTCGTATTGTGTCGCTAAATCGGATAAGCCGATCCAGCTTTGACTGCTCTGTTTCAATGGCAGACCGGACAGAATCGGCTTTGGTGCGCAATATCTCATTCATATAAGCAAAGTTATTCAAGTTAGGCAATATATCGCCGGTCTCATCAATGGAAAAGCCTAAGTCCCGCAGCATAACAATGCTCTGGGCAAGAGAAATTTGCCCGGCGCTGTACTGCCGGTATCCCGTAAATTTATCGATTTCAGCAGGATATAAAAGACCGCATTTTTCATAATGCCTGAGCATCCTCGGTGATATACGTACCAAATGGGAAAATTCGCCTATTTTGAACAATAGCGCACCTCCTTTTATAATTGCAATCCGGCTTGCAAATATAGCATAAACCTTGACACAATGTTAAAGTCAATAAGAATTATTAATGATATTAAGCGGCAATATGTTGAATGGATTCAAGCCCTGCCCGTTTTTAAGAGTCCAAATAGTCAAACCGCGGCAGGGTATGAGAAAAGCCTGCAACACGCATGTCTACAGGCCCCGCGGCGGAGAAGGTGATTATGCCTCCCGCGCACATCTATCTCGCAAGCTCAATATATAGGGAAATTGTTCTCTTTAAGTCAAACCCGACAACTCTTAGCTGCCCGTACAGCTCTAATGCGCCGCATCCGCCAGCACAACGATGTTTCGCCCGGCGTTTTTGGCGGCATATAGCGCGGTATCCGCATCCGCGATAAGATCCTCAAGGGATGAATGCTTTGCGCTGTTATATCTGGCAACGCCAATGCTCATTGTGATATTGAAATCGGTATTTTCTGATTGGAATGAGCATGCTTCAATCCGTTTGCGGATTCTTTGTGCAAGCTCAATAGCATGCTCCGTATCCAGCGCGGGAAGCAGTGCGCAAAACTCTTCACCGCCATAGCGCGCCAGCAGGTCGGTGCTTCTGAGGCATTTACTCAATGTTGCCGCCGCCTCTATTAAAACCTCATCACCTTTAAGATGACCATATTGATCATTCACTTTTTTAAACAAATCCAAATCCATCATTAGCAAGCATGCTCCGCCGTCATTTTGCAGCAGTGGCAAGCACTTATCATAAAACGCGCCCCGGTTTAAAAGCCCGGTAAGAGAGTCGCGCTCTGCCATATCGCTTACCTTGTTTAAAAGCTGTTTTGTATCCGTTATATCGAAGAGCATAAAACAGTTGCAAATATCTTGTTGCTTAAAACGAATCAAGGTTTTGGATATACGGTGGTACTGGAGCTGCTCCGACAATGGATTAATAATGCTGATTTCACCCTGTACCTGCGTATCGCTGAGCCACGCCATATCTTCAAGCTCATCAATCCTCGTACCGACAACTATTTTGCCGAGCTTTGGCAAAAGGCGTATGGCAGCTGAATTGGCCTCTATGAACCGTCCTTGCATATCAACAAGGACAAACCCGTCGCTCATGTTTTCAACAATCTGTTCACGCGCAATCGGCACGATTCTGTATAATCCCTGTTTAAAAATTGAGTATCCTAACAATATACATGTAAAGCTAAGCACTATAGGTGTGAGATTAAGCTCCCAGGAGGTGATTTTTAAAATATTAACGGCATTGCCAACAACCGGTATTATTATGCCAATGACAATTGTTAAGGATTGCTTTCTGACGGAAGCGCTGTTTTTTTGATAGAACAGTAGCATAACAACCACTGCCGCAATCGAAAGGCAATACATGTACAAATGGAAAATATAATAAAATGCTGCGCCCTGAACGCGCAAATAAGGTACATCGGTGTCTGTGATAAAAACAAGCTCTTTATAATAAAGATTGTTCATCGGCCACATTTGCACAAGTATCAGAGCAATTGTCGGGATAATTATCAATAAAAGGATATGCGATTTTCTAATGGTTTTCCCGCAGTATTCTAAAATAAATAAAAACATGAACGGTGCAATATAGCAGGTGCCTATGTATTGCAATTTTGTCGCAGTAACTGCGGATGTTTCCGACAAGGATGTAACTTCAAAATAATAACCGACTGTGAAGATAAATATTGCCAGCGCCATATAGGAAAACCACAATGATTTCGGCGCTTTGCGCACGTATATTGACATGAGTAAAACAACTAGTGAGCAAATCATGGCAAACACGTATATAGTAATTACTGCGTGATAGGACAACATATTGTACCTCTATCCATAGAAAAATTTCGCTGCTGTATAAGCTGTATTTAATGTTTTCAAATTTAATTTCCGGCTAACTAAACTGGGGTTTATCATTCTTGTTCCATTAAATAAGCAACTATTTTATCAACCTCAACAATTGCTCTTTTCAAGATGTTAGCAGTCAATTTATCAGCGTTTTCAAAATCCGGATTGTCGATTAAGATTGTTTCGAGAACTGAATATTGCGGCTTTGTTGTCCGTCCTTGATTCCACGGACTCGATTTAAGGATATTCCAGTATTTGTCTTGAATTTTTTTATTCTGCCCCAAAAGCCAAAGTTCAAATCTCATTTCGCTATGATTCAACACAATACCAAAACGCAGTTTTTTACTCCGCAAGTAATCATTGTAAAAATAGAAATAAGAATAATCTAAATATCCTTGGAATACATTCCCGAACGAATACTCTTTGGAAAATTGCTTTTCAATACTTGCCTTTATTTGCATTACATATTTCAATAAAAAAGCATAAGTCTTTTGAATATCACCTTTTCTGATTTGTTCCTGATAAGCAGAAACAAAAGAGTTTATTCCTTTATCCATAGTCTTTGCACCTCTAAATTCCCATTTATAGGGTTGTTGGTTTTTATCAACTTAATTCTATCATACACAGACCCTAAAAGTCTATGAGTAAGTGCTGTACAGCTTGCTCAAAAAAACAAAGCATGGCGGCAACCTTAACGTTGCTGCCATGCTTTGTTTTCTAACTTTGTTTAGGGTGTAACTGCTCACCCGCCGCGCGGCGGCTTTTTATTTTCCCGGCGAAGCAAGCCTCACCGGTTATTCATTTGCATTGCCTGCTTGGATAAAGCTCTTCATGAAAGTATCTGCTTGTTCTCTACCCTTATTACACTTGGGGGAGGATAACAGGCAATTGCGTTGGCATTTATCACAATGCTTTGATTGCAGTAATGCTGTGTCATTTATTGATGCAGCCTTCTTCCTTTTGAAAAAAGAGAACATATTACCCCTCCCTGCTTTCGGCCTGTGCTCATATCAGCGCCGCCATTTTATTTAAGGTTGTATCGCAGATTATATGCTCAATGGCACAAGCCTCCGAACAGGCCAAAGCCTCACCGATGCTTAATACGCGCATTAGAAACAGCTTGATGGTTTCATGCTTGGCTACCAAGCCTTGCGCTGCTTCAATTCCCCCTTCAGTCAGCTGTACGGGGCCAAACTTTATATGGGTGACAAGCCCCAGATTTGACAACTGCGAAACTGCATTAAATGCGCTCGGCTTTGATACAGACATTCTATCAGCTATATCCATCAACCGCACAAAGCTGTCTTTTTTGTGCAATAAGTAAACCGCCTTAAGATAATCCTCAAGAGACGCCGTTATCTTTTTTGTATTTTCCATGGCAGCGGGCTCCTCTCATTTAACTTGCCGGGCAGCATGGCTGGCAGAGCGCTTGCGTCCACCCGGCCAATAGCATTTGGTATTGATTGTGCGATTTTATTACGTGCAGCTTGCAATTAACAGGCTCAAACCCAAACACGCGATGCCGCTTTCCGCCATGAAATATGCTCTGTATGCTCCGGCCGCTCAGCATATCGGGAATAAGCTCAATGGCTTGCTCGCTGTCATACATCTTCCCGTCAGCCCATACGAGATTGCAAATATAGTCAATCAGAACCTCCGGTAAAAGGGCTTTAACATCAAGAGCTATCAGAATATTTCCAGATTTCATCGGTATTCCTCCTTAAAGGTATTTTCATATTATTCAGATTTCACCGGTTTTTTTCACTTCTTGCAAAAAGGAAGGTTCCGAATACAAGCCCCACAACGCTTATAACCGCAATTACAGCAAGAGACAGCATTGGATTAAATAGGACTACGCTTTCGTACTCCGGCGTTCCGGCATATATTACGGCGCGCATCAAATCAAGGCAGTAGGTCATTGGCATAATGCGGCTGATGACATATAATACGCCGCTGGAATTGTTAATAGGAATGATTGCACCGGATAAAAACATCTGCGGCATTGTCACAAGCATTACGGCGATATTAGCCGTTCGGTTATCCTTTACAAGCCCCATAATGGACATAGCCAAAGCACCCGCCGAAAGGCAAACAATAGGAGACAATGCCAGAATCAGCAACAGCTGATGGAGCCCAAGGGTGATTCCCATCACAAGCCCCACAATCAGAGTGCCGAGGGCACCCATAATCGCACCGAAGGACGAGCCGAATATCTTTCCAAGCACAATAGAATAGCGCGATATAGGGGAAATCATCATTTCCTGTGTGAAGTCGGTCAAGCGATCCTCCACCAGAGAGGTCATGCCCATTATCGTTGTCATGAAAAGCATATTGACAAGCATACCCACCATCATAAACGGGCCGTATTCAAAATTCAGGCTGCCTGCCATATTCTGTGCAAGGCTGCCGCCTAACATTCCCATCATCACAATGGGCATGGCAAAGGCTGATATGATTGCTCCGGGGGATTTGAAGAAAATCGTAATATCCCGCGCGAGAATAGCTATAACCGCATTAAGCTCGCGGGCGAATTTGGATTTGATTTTAGGTTGTTTAATTGCAAGCTCACTCACGCTACCGCACCTCCATCCTTCATCAGGTAATTAATATATGCGTCCTCTAAAGAGGGCTCATGAATATGAAGCACCGATAACTTAGTGTTAAGCCCTGCAATAATTTCCTGTGCAGATTTATCCTGATACGGAACGATAACATGCTTGTCAACGCGGTGGAATAATCCCATTTTCGATAATTCGCGGATAAGCTCTCCTTGGTTTTCGGCATCCAGAATAAGCTCCTGCTTGAGCAGGCTGTCCTTCATTTCCTGCGGCGAGCCTGAAATTGCGATTTGCCCATGGTTGATAATGCAAACCTTATCCACATGCTCGGCCTCATCAATATAATGTGTAGTCAGAAATACCGTTGTGCCGTTTTCTTTGCGAACTTGGTTGATATATTCCCAAAGGCTTCGGCGGCTCACGGCATCAAGCCCCTGTGTAGGTTCATCAAGGAACAGGATTTTCGGTGTGTGAATGAGGCTGCGGATGATTTCCAGCTTGCGCTGCATTCCGCCTGAGAGCTTTTTGATTGGCTTAAACAGCGAATCTTGAATACCTACGATTTCCGCAAGCTCCATAACCCTGTTACGGTATGTGGCGGGCATCATCTTAAACGACGGGCGATAATCGTACATCCCGTACAGGCAGGCATGAAAGCGTATATTTTCTTCTGCCGAGAGCTGCGGGTCAAGGCTGGGCTGTTGAAAAATAATCCCCACATTTTCACGAACGCGCGTGGCCTCTTTTTCAATATCGTATCCGGCAATTCTAACATGGCCCGATGTCATATTCAG
>JGI994J12354_10003243_pt1 | contig 15316 bp, 16 predicted proteins | sample IntmicLarv3ML3BL_FD_12354 | JGI IMG/M metagenome (IMG submission 12354)
GTCGCTGTTCTTCACGATCGAATAGTGATGATCCGCCATACACGCAATCTGCGCGAGGTGGGTGATGCATATAACCTGTTTTTTGCGCGATATGTCGAACAACTTCTGCGCGATCTTCTGCGCTGCCCTGCCGGATACGCCTGTGTCTATCTCGTCGAATATCAGCGTTTCCACCTCGTCGCTGTCTGCAAGTACAGACTTTATGGCGAGCATAACGCGCGACAGTTCGCCGCCGGATGCAATCTTAACAAGCGGCTTCGGCGGTTCGCCCGGATTAGCGGATATCAGAAACTCCACCTTATCCATCCCGTTTGCAAAGAACTCGCCGTCGCTTATGATATTCACCTCAAACGACGATTTGCCCATATCCAAATCTGCCAGCTCGGCTTCAATCAGCTTTTTCAGCATTAGTGCCGCCTTTGTGCGTGTTTTTGTAAGCTTTTCACCGATATCTGCCAGCTCGGCTGTTGCAGATTCCAGTTGATTTTGCAATTCCTCTGTCGATTCGCCGCCGCCGCAAAGCTCGTCCAGTTCGGCGGTGATATCGGTGTAATACGCAAGAATTTCACCGATACTGCTGCCGTATTTGCGCTTTAGCTTAAATATCAGCGACAGCCGCACCTCCATCTCGGCGAGGTATGCCGGGTCGAACTCGAGGTTATCGCGAAAATTGCGTATCTGCGACGCGGTGTCGGATAGGGAATAGAGCAACTCATTCAGCGTTTCGCTGTTTTGCGCAAGGGTGGAGTCGAACTCCGCCACATCTTCGAGCGCCTTGCTTGCCGCCGACAGCCCGTCGTATACGGTGGTTTCGCCGTCGTAGAGTATGGTGTATGCCTCCGAAAGCCGCGCTATAATATGCTCCGCGTTGGAGGATACCTTATATTCTTCGTTTAAAGATTCCTCTTCGCCGTCTGTCAGCGCCGCCGCTTTGATTTCGTCGGCTTGGAACTGGAGCAGTTCGATACGCTTCGCGCGCTCCTCCGCATTAGCGGTCAAATCGTCAATCTTTGCGATTAACTGCGAACGGCGCAGATAGAGTTTTTTATATTTATCGATGGACGCAAGTGTGGTTTTGCCCGCGAAGCTGTCCAGGAAGTCGATATGATGCGCCGCAGACAACAGCATCTGGTTGTCGTGCTGGCCGTGTATATTAATTAGGTATGTACCCAGTTCGCGAAGTGCGCCGGAGGTGGTAAGCTGCGAGCCGAGGCGGCATGTACTCTTGCCGTCGGCGGTTATCTCACGCGATATCAGGATACTGCCGTCGTCCGCTTCAAGCCCTAAGCCGTCCAGTATCTGCGCAAGCTTGGGCGAATCTGTGCTGAACATCGCTTGCAAGAGCGCGCGCTGCTGCCCATGCCGCACCATATCGCGGCTGCTGCGTTCGCCGAGTATCATGTTTACAGAGCCAATCACGATGGATTTGCCCGCGCCGGTTTCGCCTGTAAGTACATTAAAACCACTGCCAAACGAGGCATTGGTTTGATCAATAACAGCCATGTTTTTAATGTTTAAACTGTCCAGCATATGCGAACCTCCTTGAACACAAGCGATAAAATATATTTTGTAGGGGTTGCATACCATGCAACCCATGGTTTTGATATATATCGTCTATGGAATGTAATTCTGTGTTATCGGGTTGCATAATATGCAGCCCCTACAGCAACCCTGACCGTAGCGATTCCAGATTATCCTTCAACACAGCGGCGGCGGATTCCGATTCGCAAACCGCTAATATCGTGTCGTCGCCGGCGATACAGCCGAGCATGTCCTTGCCGAATATGTTGTCTACAGCCGAAGCCGCCGCCTGAGCCATACCGGCGAGTGTTTTGATGACAATGGTATGCAATGCGCAGTCAATGCTGATAACAGATTGTGAAAATATGCTGATATGCTTGGGCGAAGCGCCTTGCGTTGAAGTCGGCAGGGTGTATCTGTATGTGTCGCCCGCGCATGGCGTTTTTATCAAGCCAAGCTCCTTGATATCACGCGAAACAGTAGCTTGAGTGACTTCAAAACCGCTTGCTCTCAGCTTTTCTGTTAAATCGGACTGGGTCACAGTATTTGTGGTGGAGATTATATCTAATATCTTAGTTTGTCTGGCATTTTTCATATGGTATGTCCTCTTTCCTTATTCGTTAATCCCGCGTTCACTGATTTTTTGCCGCACAGTGTCGTAGAAGGTTTTGCCTGCAATCTTGATAAGTTTTGTGGTGTATGGCGAGCGCTTAATCTCTACAACATCACCTTCTGTAAGCCCGATACCCGTCTTTCCGTCAGCTGTTACAGTTGACGACAAAGCGTCTTGCTCGCCGAGTGTCACAGAGTAAACGCGGTCGAGAGGCAGCACCATAGAGCGCGCATGCATTGTATGCGGGCATATGGGTGTCATAAGCAGGGCGTCGAGCGACGGGTCGAGTATGGGACCTCCGGCAGACAGCGAATATGCTGTTGAGCCTGTTGGGGTAGACAAAATTACGCCGTCGGAGTAAAACGCGTCGAGGATATGCCCGTCCACCAGCAGTTTGATATTCAGCAGTCTGGAAAGCGACGCGCGCGACACTACGATATCGTTCAGTGCATGGAATTGCACGATACTCTCGCCGTTTCGCATAACGTCGGCTTGGAGCATAATACGGTTTTCTATATGATATTCGCCATCGAATAACTTCCTTATATAATAGGCGATATCGTCAGGCTCTATCTCTGCCAAAAAGCCCAAACGCCCCAGGTTTATGCCCAAGATTGGGATATTGTGAAGCGAAACGGCTGTGGCGGCGGAGAGCAGAGTGCCGTCGCCGCCCAAGGTTATCGCCATATCTGCGCCCGAAAACAGCGATTGTTCGTCGCAAAAAGTAATACGCTTGTCGTGTTCGCCAATACGTGCATGGGCATTAGACATACGGATATCAGCGCGAGACATAAGCAAGCCAATAACAACGTTTGTGTATTGATAGTCGGGGTCTTTTGATGTATTGGGGATTATTACGATTTTCTTCATTATAATAGACCCACTTTCTTTATACTTACGATTCGCGTGTGAGAAATTTGTTTTTCAGATTACAGTATACTAGAAAATGTGTGTAAGTGCAAGCGGATAAGGCTAAATTGTGGTTTAAGGTATAGCATTTTATTAAAAAAAATAAATAATTAAAAAATATTATCAAAATACTGTTGACAATTTGCCTAAAAAAGTTTAATATATACATATAAGCGTTAGCAAAAAAAGACTAAATAACAGGTAGGAGGAGTAATATAAAATGAAAAGAAATGTATTAAGCAAATTGTCCATGGTAGTAGCAATTGTATGTGTACTGGCAATGCTCCCTGTTGTCAGCGTATCAGCAGCACCGTTGGCTGTTGAAGCAACAGCTTCGATGACAAGCGGCAGTAAGACATTAACAGATAGCGCAGCCAGCGCACCGGAAGTAACAAAAGATGCTACGTTTTCGGTAAAAGCAACTACAGATGCAAATATCGAAGTAACTGTTATCAGTAATTTGGATGGTAATACAACCGATGCCAAGATTGTGTATATAAACCAGGTAAACAGTGGCACAACCGGCATACAGACCTTTACTTTCACATTGCGTGAAGGCGCTGAGCTTGGTACATATATCGTAAAAGTTGGCGGCGAAGGTATAACACCTGTTACCAAGTACTTTAAGTTGGTAAACGAAGAAGCATCTCCGTCAAAGAATTTGACGATTGTGACCCCGCCTTCCAATGTTGTTGCGGGCAAAAGAGTAACATTCGCAGGTAAAGTTGAAGGCATTTCAGATTTGAAAGTTGAGTTGCTTAGTTCGACCGGTTTGGAAATAACATGTATGGGTACAGCGATAATAGCTGGAGATGGATACACAGCGTCATTATATACCAATGAGAATTTAGCAGTTGGTACATATACAGTAAGAGTATCTGACAAAGCGGATAGTACTGTATTTAAGACCGCGACTTTTGTAGTTTCGAAGGCAACTACTTCTACAGAACTTAGGTATGGCGATGTTGCTAATTCCTTAAGGGAGCCAATTCCGGATAAACAAATTAACAATTTTGATTTAATGGTATTGGTAGAAGCTGCTTCTAAAAATATGACATTAGGCGGTGCAGCTGCTAAAAATGGTGACATTAACGGAGTCGGCGGTATTAATATGGTGGACGTAATGGAGCTTGCGCAATATCTTGTTAATAAGAACCACCCATTAGGCCCGAAATGATGATGGCAATAGGTTTGGTTGACTGAGTGCAACCAAATATAGTTGTTCATTTAACAAATTTAATATGCATTAAAGTATTAGGAAATCGCTTTGTGCGGTTTCCTAATGTTCTTTATTACAAAGATAATGACTAAGGAGGAAATATTATGGCACTGAAGAGGTTATTTGCAATATTGATTACTATGTCAATCTTAGTAACTTGTTTCACATTTGTTGCCGTTTCTGCGGAAGAGATAGTTACGCTGTCTGTTGGCGGCGCAGAAGGAAAAGCGGGAGATATTGTTACAGTTGAGGTTTCGATATCTAACAACGTGGGTTTTTCGGCTTGTCGGCTATACTTAGATTACGACGGCACCAAGATGAAGGCATTAGGTGTTTCGGTTGGCGACATGTTAACGGGCGATATAATGTCGAGCAACATTGGCAGAGAAAATGAAGTCATATTTGTATGGGGCAGAATAGGAGGAGATGTTACTTCCGACGGTGTATTATATACTATAGAGTTTGAGCTTTTGCAGGATATTCAAGCCGGCGAAGAGGGATTCCGCCTTTGGCATGAAGAGTGGGATTTTTTTAACACGCAAGGCGAATCGGTTCCAACCAATGCACTTATAATTGATCCTGATAAGTCGAAGGTTGAGATTAATAAGATTGAGCCTGTGTTGTTGGGCGAAAATGTAAAATTCACCGGGATAAGCAATAAGCCAATGGATGAATTATATTGTGTGATGATAGATGAAACAGGCGACAATGTTGTTGCAGGGTTCATCGAAGATATCGGAAATGGTGAATTTAGCGGTGAAATAATAACCATAGGTCTTGATGCCGACAGCTATATAGTGCAGATGCATCTTAGAGGACAGGCGACGGAAATTGACAGTTTGTTGTATTCCGCACGGGTTGAGATACTTCCGTCGGGCAGCTATTCCGTTGTAGTAGTGACAGACGAAGGCGGCGTTGCGTATGTTTTGGTAGATGGTGCACAAAGAAACAACGGTGTTTTTGCTCCGGGCGAAACGGTTGAACTCATCACAGCGATAGGTAATGGTGGTATGGGTCCTGACTCCTCTGCTTCATATTCGTTTTTAGGCTGGGAGTTGTCGGTGCCGGTTGATTTTGCAAGTAAAGAGTCTCGCACCTCATTTGTTATGCCGGAGTCAAATGTTACTGCATACGCGAAGTATGACAAAAAAGGCGGTTCGGGTGTAACTCCGCCTAATCCTACAGATCCACCTACACCCACAGACCCGCCGGTTGGCGAATACCCTACGGACATTGCGGGACACTGGGCGGAGGAATTTATAAAAAATGTATTCGACGAAGGCATTATGTCGGGATATCCTGACGGCACATTCTTGCCGGAAAACAGCCTCACACGTGCTGAATTTGCGACGGCGATGGTCAACCTCCTTGGCTTGGAGCCGGGCGGAACCACATCGTTTGCAGATGCCAATGGGCATTGGGCGGAGCCTTATATTGCGGTGCTTGTTAAAGCAGGTATTGTTACAGGTTACGATGAAACGACATTCGGAGTAGGCGACAAGGTTACTCGTGAGCAGATAGCGGCGATATTGGATCGCACAATTGACACTGAGGTTGAGCTTGACGATTTTATATTTGCAGACGACGCAGATATATCGGATTGGGCGAAGGGTTCTGTGTACAGGGCTCGTGCGATGGGTTGGATGCAGGGCGATGACCAAGGATTCAGACCTGCTGATGGCGCGAAACGTGCCGAGATAGCGACGATATTGTCGAGATTGCATACACAGTTACATACTACTACCGAATAGTGCAGTGCAAGAATCACATTTTTTCAAAAAAACCATTGACAACGCATCAATAATGCAGTATACTATATAACATAGTTGAGATTAGCAGAGCAGAGTGTAGCAAAGTAGAGATTAGTTTAGCTGAGATTGTACCCAATAGAGGATGAATGTATCATTGTCTATATGGTATGTATTTTGCGTAATTAAGATTTCAAAGCTCTGCAGATTATTCTGTGGAGCTTTTTTGTTCTCATTAATCTCCCTATAATAAAATTTAGGAGGAAACAACAATGGATTTCAAAAACTATTCAAAGCAGTACCCAAGCAAGGACGGTCAATTCGGTCAACATGGCGGAGCGTATCTGCCGCCGGAACTTATACCGGCGTTTGAAGAGATCGACGAAGCGTATCAGACAATCTGCCGTTCGGCGAGTTTTATCAACGAGCTAAGACGAATCAGAAAAGAGTTTCAGGGAAGACCCACTCCGGTGTATCACTGCGAGCGTTTGTCTAACATGCTTGGCAGAACGCAGATATACCTCAAGCGTGAGGATTTGAACCATACGGGTGCGCACAAGCTGAACCACTGTATGGGTGAGGGATTGCTCGCCAAGTTTATGGGCAAAAAGCGCTTGATAGCTGAAACAGGAGCAGGGCAGCACGGCGTTGCGCTTGCCACAGCGGCGGCATTTTTCGGACTCGAATGTGAGATTCATATGGGTGAGGTAGATATTGCCAAACAGGCGCCGAATGTTACGCGTATGAAGATATTGGGCGCAAAGGTTGTGCCTGTAACGCACGGATTAAAGACGCTGAAAGAGGCGGTTGACTCTGCGTTCGACTCATATGCGGCGAACTACAAAGATTCAATCTACTGTATTGGCTCTGCGGTGGGTCCGCATCCGTTCCCGCTTATGGTGCGCGATTTCCAGACAGTGGTTGGTGTTGAGGCGAGAGAGCAGTTCCTGGAGATGACAGGTATTATGCCCGACGCTGTATGTGCTTGTGTTGGCGGCGGCAGCAATTCTATCGGTATGTTTACACCGTTTTTGGCGGACGAAGGTGTTGACCTATATGGCGTTGAGCCGATGGGCAGAGGTGAAAAATACGGCGACCATGCGGCATCGATGACATTCGGTTCACCCGGCGTTATGCACGGTTTCAGCAGTTATATGCTAAAGGATGAAGCGGGCGAGCCTGCGCCGGTATACTCGGTTGCAAGCGGACTCGACTACCCAAGCGTTGGTCCCGAGCATGCGCTGCTTCACGACGAAAAACGTGTGAACTATGTGTCGGTAACAGACGAAGAGGCGATAAAGGCATTCTTTATGCTTTCGCGCTACGAAGGTATCATCCCTGCGATAGAGAGCGCACACGCGGTTGCGTATGCGATGAAGATGGCTGATGAGGGCAATATCAAGTCGGTATTGGTAAACTGCAGCGGCAGAGGCGATAAGGATATAGACTATGTTGTGGAAAACTACGGCTACGGCGAAAAGTATATTTAATAGAAAAAATGGGGCTGCTTGGGTTCGGCGTGAACGCAAGCAGTCCCATTTTGTGTATCAAAATCCCGATTGCACTGCGGGATTTTTATTCTTTTGGCTCCGGGTCTGAATCCAGCGTTACAAAGTAGTCATACAACGGCATTAGAAATTCATAGCCGCTTGCCAGTTTGTCGACCAACTTTGGCGAAAACAGCTCTTCGCCGTTTTGCTGGATATGTATCAGCGAAAAAGATTTTTTGCTATACCATGGCTCAGTTTTTGGTGTGGGCGCAATTTTTTTGCGTACGTATTCGGGTCCGTCGAGCGTGAATTCGTCCTGGTTTGTCAGCGGCGCTATAAGCGACTCGAATTTTTGCGGGTTGGCGTCTATCCGCGCGCGGAATTTTGCCATAGTCATCGGCTTCGCTTGGTAATATCCCAAGCCGTAGCTCCATTCGTTCGGTTCCAGCTGAAACCAGAAAACGGGCGAAAACGTCCATTCCTCGCTCGGTCTTTCGATAGAGAACCACAGGTGCGTTCGGTATGGTTCACCGTCGTGAACGCGCCTTGCGTCTTTGTATATATGCGAAACCTTGTTGATAAAGCCGCGGTCGACGTATTTTTCCGCGATCCGCGCAAAAACCTCGCCGCCAAGTTCTTTCATAGGGTTGAGGAAGACTTGCTTGTACTCATCTTTGTGCGTCTCGAACCAATCGCGGCGGTTGTTGAAGCGTAGGTTACACATAAAATCGATAGTTTGGGGGGAGAAGCCGTTGAACATAGTGGGTCACAATCCTTTCGTGTGAATTTTGTCGAATTATTCCGCCTTCTTCTTCCGCGGCTTGGGCAGCGGCGTTACAGGCTCCAGAATGCCGATTATGTGCTTGCTGAATTCGGCGTTTTCGATATCCAAAATATAGTGTTCCTTCGCGCCGTTATACGGAAATCCCTTCTCCGCATGACGCATATCGTCGGCGATACAGTCCAGCTGTTTCACAAACACGGTGTTGTCGCAAACCAGCAGAATCGGCTTGTTGTTTACATAAACCATGTATTCGCCAAACATTTTCTTGTGCCGAATGTCGCCCACGCCTGCAATCTGCTCGCATATGTATTCTACAAAATCCGGTGTTATAGCCATAGTGAAACCCTCCGATCGTTATCTGATGCTATTATAACTACGCTAAGGATATCTCCCGCATCTAAACGAAGTGAAAGCGGCAGGTTCCGATTAACGCAATAAGCGGTGGACATATCCCACGCTTTGTTGAAATGGTGTGTTGAAGCTGCAAGCAGTTTCTTCCGTTATTATAACAAAAAAATGGCATAATATCAATGATATTATGCCGATGTGTGTCAATATTCTTCGAGCGCGAGGGCGGTGCACAGCTTTTTCAGTGCTTTTGTTTCGATACGCGAGACATACGACCGCGAAATCCCCATCATATCGGCAATCTCACGCTGGGTTTTCGCGCTGCTGCCGCATAACCCATACCGCATACGAATCACATCTTTTTCGCGATCCTTAAGATGCGCCGACATCGCCTCGTACAGCTTTACAACCTGCATCTTGAGCGACACAGTGTCTGCCACGTCCTCGTCGTCGGAATACATAATGCCCAGCAGCGATATGGAGTGACCTTCCTTGTCTACACCGATGGGGTCTTGGAGCGACACCTCTTTTTGCTCCTTCTTGCCGGAGCGCATCACCATCAAAATCTCGTTTTGTATACACCGCGCGGCGTACGTCGCAAGCCGAATGCCTTTGCTTCCGTCGAAGCTGTTGATCGCCTTGATAAGCCCGATTGTGCCGATGGAGATAAGGTCGTCGGTGTCTTTGCCGTATGTAGGGGCGTACTTCTTCACGATATGCGCCACAAGGCGGAGGTTGTGTTCGACAAGGGTGTTTCGCGCCGATTCGTCGCCTTGGCGGAGCAGGTCTATGTATTTTTTCTCTTCTTCAGCGTCGAGCGGCTTTGGGAATGTGTAGTTCCCGGAAAGATATCCGCCCACAAATATTTGCGAGATGAGCGATGAAACGAAATCGAGTATGGCAGTAAACACAAAAACACCTCCGGCGTGAATCATATAAGTCTAATATATGAGCGGCGGGGCGGGATTGTGCATGTCCGGCGGGGAATGGGACTGGTCAATCTTTTAGAAATGGGACAGTTTCTTTAAGCACATTCAATGCAACTGCCAGTTGATTGTCTGAGCAATTATCTAAAAGGGCGTGTATTTCTTGCAAATATACGCTTTTTTCTTTGCTTCTTTCTACTGCCGGGCTGGGAAGTGAGATTATATCGTTTGCGGTTACACCGAAATATTCCATCAAATCGACCAGTTTATCAAGGTTGAATCTGCGTTCGCCGCGTTCACACTGACCCAAATAATTTGTCTCGGTTTCTAACACATCGGCTAATTTTTCAAGCGTCAAGCCTTTCAATTTTCTATATTTTCTAATATTTTTGCCGATTATAAATGATAATTCGTCCATGATAAACCCTCGCTTTCTTTCAATAATATTCTACACCAAGCGAGTATGATAGACGAGTTGCTCATTGCAATGCATTTCATTGCAAAATGCTACAACTTGTATTGATAATTGCAAATTGCATGTGTTAAAATATCTGTATGCATATAAAATACAATATAAGAGAGGTTGGAGAATTAATGAAAGATAGTATTTTTAAAAGGGCAATTACATGTTTATTGGCACTGGTAATGGTCTTATCTTTGGCGGCTTGCGGGGCTAAGAGGGCAAAAGATGCAGAGAATGTAGAGGAGATAAAGGGTGTAAAAGATGTAAAGTTGAGTGATATCTACGAAGGAAATCTTGATGTTGAAAATATTTATTGTTTGGAATACAATAATGACTACTCTTTCTCTGATAAACCAAGCAAAATCGAATTCCCTAGTAGCGGAACTATTTATGTAATTAGGACGGATGATAAAAATTTTATAGTGGTCGTTTGTAATTCTAATGGTAATCGTATAGTTTCATTAAGTTCATATGATCTATTATCTGATGAGAGAAAAAATGGTGATATAGATTCAATTAGAAACTTAACAAGTGATTTGAATTTCGTTACAGAATGCATACAAGGCGCCACCAAAGCATTGGAAAATAGTACTGCCGGCGAAGAGCAATCAGTAAATATATGGTATATGTTTACTGATGCAGAAGTGAATGCTATGAAATAAATGTATCGAAATTTATAACAAACAAACGCAAGCGGGGCAATATCCGTCTTGCGTTTGTTTGTTTCCACCGCTACCGCCCCAACCGCTTCCGCCCCCATCCAACGCCCAGTGCCACGCACGGCACACCCATACACAGCGCGATATTGCCCGCGAGCGCAATCTTCTCCGAAAAACTTGCCAGCTCAAACACATTGTTGGCGAAGTATATGGAAAACAGATACAGCCCAAGCAGCAGCGGTGTCTTCAATATATGCGTATGCGGTGTATTAGATACCTTGCCAATCAGCTTGAGTAGGATATACATCAGCATAACGATAATGGCGATATCTGTAATAAACCATGTGATTACAAACAGCGACTCCAGCCGCTCGATCGAGCCGAATATGCTGATGATTTTAGACGACATAAAGAAGGGGAGTGAGAGCTTTTGTGTGAGACTGCTGCCGAAAACGCCGACTGTAGACAAAAATATCATAATATTTACAACCAACAGCACGACTGCGCTTTGCAGCCCCAGCTTTTTGAAATGCTGTATGTCGCCAATTTCGTCGCCGATAAACATCAGCAAGGTGATATATACGAACATGCCTGTAAATGGGTATGTGCCGCGAAGGATATTCGCCGTGTTCAGCGTGGTGACAGGGTATATATTTTGCAGCTGTATATTTTGCAGGTTAAACACAAAGATAAAGAGCAGACATGCGCATACTACGTAAAAACACAGGGTGATCAGTCGTGTGAAATGCTCGAATTTTCCCCGAAGCAAAATATAGCAGAGCAGAAGCAGTGTGATGAGAAAAAATGGCAGGGGAGTAGACGGCATGATGGAGGTGAGAAACCGTTCGGCGAAGGTGCGCACATAAAACCCCAATAACATAAATATCCATAGCATGTATATTATGGAAAGCGCGTTGCCGGCGGTCTTGCCAAAACACGCTTTGTAGATATCATACAGGTTGGTATGGTGTTCAAACAGCTTGAAGAGTCCGTGCAAAATATAAATCAGTACGCAGTATATTGCGCAGGCGAGTATGATAGATACCCAGCCCGCGTGACCGCCCAGCTTGGCGGCAAACGATGATGCGAGCCGCGTGGCAGGCGCAAAGCTTGCAAGCAGAAATAGGGTATAGGTTTGCTTCATGCTGATATGCGGTGTATTGTCCATGCGGAGGCTCCTTTCTATGGTTGAGCATCGGTCTTGGGTGACCACACGGGGTAGCCCCTACGGCTCAACTCCAAACATCGACAACGCCGAATGCGCAAAACTTTCGGCGTGTATATTGTGGAAAAACAGAACTGCGCCGATAGGTATGACCGCCATAAAAACGATATACATAACAGTCAGCGTTTTACTCCGATACCGCGCGAGGTCGATGCTGTCGCTCGCTGCGCATATCAAACATGTAACAATAAATGGAAACATATCTACCTCGATTCCTTCCTGTCTTTTTCACGAGAAAAGGGAATGTTTGCAAATGAGATTGTTATTTATCTTTCTCGAGTTCTATCATATCGAGCGTGCGCTGCATATGCACCTCTACGTCGATGGTTACGGGCGTGGATGCGAGGATATCCGCCCAGTCGCCCTCGATTTTCGCCCATTTGTATGGATGCTGCAGCCGCAGTTGTGTGCCAATCTTTAGAAAATCGCTCTTGTACGCCTGCGAAAGCGCGACAAGCGACTCCATCTCGCCTTTGACGATGGCAATCTGCTCCTGCTGGATACGCGCAATCGTGTTGGCAGATTTGATATTGCGGATGCTCGACGTATCCTGCGCGTCGCTGTTTATCATGGCGCGGACGGTGATCTCGGCGAGGGTGTCGCCGTTGAATCGGAACTCCATATACGCCGATGTGTCTTCGGTGATAAACGCCGCCGTGCCGTTTTCGACAGGAACCTCGATGATGGATTTTACTGCCTTGTTTAGGATAATATTATACGCGCGCGTCTCGGGCGGGTTGATATAGCAGGAAAACTGCCCGTCTGTGAAAATCGCGTACCCCGCCCGCACAGCCGACTCCGCTTCGTCGGTCGACTCAATAAACACAGTTGGCATCGCGAACGCCGAATGCTCCTCACACAGCTCGTAGAGTAAATCCAGAAACGACATTGCAGACGATACGCCGCTCACAGCGGATTTCTCCTCGAATATATACAGCTCCTCGTAGGCATTTTCCTTCGCCGCCAGCGCTATAAGCTCGTCCGCCCGACCGCCCTTTACCATCATGATGCACGCCGACAGGTTGAGCGAGTTGTCCTTCGAAATATAGTCTATATGCCGATATAGGTCGGACTTTGCGGCGTCTTCGCCGAGCAGAAAGCACTCGATACTGCCGGTTGGTATCACCTTGGAGCTGGACGCTTTGATTGTGTCCAGCGCTTGGGCGGTCGTGGCAGCGGTTTCGGATTTTACAAGAATATCACCGAAATAGCCGCCCTCCGCGCTTCCTTCGTCATCTTCCACATTCTGTATCAGCAGTGTGGCGGTTACTGCGTCGTCTTCGCTGTGGTCAATGCCAATCATGATGGCGGGCAGGATATTTGTGATTTCAATACGGTTCGGAATATGCGATTTCGGGTAGCTGGTTAGGCAGGTGATTAGCACCAATGCGGCGGTTATAACGGTTTTTTTCATGGTATCACTCCTACTGACAACTCTTGACTGACTACTCTGTTGGCACACGGAATATTCCGTCTTTCAGCAGCATACTGCCGTTTTTAGATTTATACGTCTGCATAATAGGTATGTCAAACGATGTGAGCGTGCATAGGTAGTACAGGATGCAAAATACACCCAAAAACAGCCCATACATCCCTGCGAATCCTGCGCAGAATACCAGCAGCAGGCGGATGATGTTAAACGAATTTGTTAAATCCTGATTCGGTATAATCAGCCCGCATATCGCCGTTATCGCGATTACAACCACAACCGCGGGCGACACAAACTTCGCGTTTACCGCCGCATCGCCGATAACCAAACCGCCGACGATAGACACCGCCTGCCCGATGGATTTCGGCATACGCACGCCGGCTTCGAGCAGTATTTCGAAGGCGACGAGGATGAAGATTACCTCCAAGATGGACGTGAACGGCACAGACAGCTTGCTTTTGATGATAGAAATCAGCAGCTGCGTGGGTATCAGTTCTTGGTGAAAGCTGGTGATGCTGATGTAGAACGCGGGCAGGATGAGCGACACAAACGCCGCGGTGTAACGCAATGCACGCATCAGCGAGCCGTGGATATAGTTCTTCGAGTAGTCCTCGGGCGACTGGAAAAACATGTTGAACACCGACGGCAATATATATGCCACAGGGTATCCGTCTATCAGCAGACCAACCTTGCCCTCCAAGATATTGGCGCAGAGTTTGTCGGGGCGCTCGGTATAGACCATCTGCGGAAAGAGCGAGTATTTGTGGTCGATTATCTGCTCTTCGATGCTGTTTGTCGCCTTTACAGTGTCGATTTTTATGTCTTTCACACGCTTCAAAATGCGGGCGACAAGCTCCGGCTGAGCCACACCGTCGAGATAGATAACGCTCACTGCCGTTGCCGTTTCTGTGCCGACTTCATGCTCCACAATACGGAGCGACGCGGACTTTATACGCCTGCGGATAAGCGCGGTGTTTACCCGAAGCGCTTCGATAAACGCATCTTTCGGACCTTTCAGCACATTCTCTTCGGAAGGCTCGGCTATCCCGCGCTTGTCGAAGCCCTTTGTTTCGAACAGCACAGCGCGGCGGATATCGCTGAACACCAGTGCGGTAAAACCGGACAGGATATCGCCCACGACCTCCTCCGTGCGGTCTGCTGTTTTTCGCGACAGATGATACACCGCGCCGACGTTGATAGCGTCGATTGTATCCACGGAATTACCGCAATCGGCGATAAGCGGGCTGCGCATAAGCGGTTTTAGGATATGGTCGTTAATCATATCGGAATTGACCAACCCCTGCACATATATTAGCGTGGCGGGGATATTCGGGTCGCCGCCAACGAGTATTTCGGTAAATGTTATATCTTCCGCGCCGCCAAAGGTTTGCTTAAGATGGGCGGCGGTGAGTGGTGTTGTGTCCATAATGCCTCCGTTGAATCTGTATTGTGAATGTATTATGGCTCGGTTTGCAGAAAAATATTCCTGATGTAGGTTTTAAACAAAAAAAACACAAGCGAGGAAATAAATCCATGCTTGTGTTTATTATTATTAAAATATGTTTGCGGCTTATTGCTCAGTATCGTCGGCTTTGGATTCCGATTGTTTAAAACGTTTTCTCATAGCGTTTCTCAGCTTGATACCAAGAGGAACCAGCATGATTATAAACATAGGTATTACAGCGATTAGAGCAAGCGAGAACGCAACTTTGGGGTTTCCCATCAGTTCGAACATATGAGTAGTCACCTCCTTGTAAATAGTAAATCTATCTTTAACATAAGTGAATTATACCGCAAAAAATAGACATTGTCAAACAAATATACCTGATTTTATGTCGATTCATGATGTTAGTTCTGCCCTAAAAACACCTCGATCAGCCGCATGATATTTTGCGGCGGCACATCCTGCGGCACAGCATGGGTCGGTGCGGCGATATACCCGCCGTTTTTGCCCATAACAGCCATCGCGTGTTTTGCGGCGG
>JGI994J12354_10003244_pt1 | contig 15311 bp, 16 predicted proteins | sample IntmicLarv3ML3BL_FD_12354 | JGI IMG/M metagenome (IMG submission 12354)
GGCCAAGGTGGAAAAGAAGGAAGGATAACAAACGCGCCGTCTAAGGCAATTTACCTTTGAAACGCTGCACTCGGAGTTGGCGGCGAAAATGAACTTCGCCTACTCCTCGTTAGCGCGGACGAGGCTCGCGCCATCGTCCGTCAGAGCATTTTCAAAGTGAAAATGCTCTGCACATTCCGCCACAGGCGGATTTGTCATCAAACAAAAAAGAGCACCGGTTTCCGGTGCTCTTTTTTGTTCTTTAACTTGAATTGCGGACTATACGCAGCCAGTGGGCTTCGGAAGGCCAGCCATTTTACAGGCACCTTTACCGGGGCCGGAGGGGAACAGTTCGTAAACTTCCTTAAGCTTGTAGCCGGTGTTCTTGGAAAGAATACGAACCATGGGGGCGATGCCGTTCTTCCTGTAGTAATCCTGAAGGAAGTCAAGTATCTTCTGGTGATCAACGCCAATTTCGCTGATCCCTTCAGAATCTTTCACATACTCAAGCCACTCAGGGCACCAGTCGTCAAAGTGCAACAGGAAACCGTCTTCATCAACTTCAAAAGATTTACCTTTATAGGTCACTTCTGCCATTGTGTCCTCCTTGGACTGTTGAACAGGCGTTCGGAACAACGCCCCTTTTGTGAAAAAACAAGCAATTAAAATCTGCCCCAATCCAACCCAATACGGTGTATCGTGTACTCTCACTTACACGCCATTTTTTTACTGCGAAGACTGTACGCCAAAACTCTAGAAATAACAAGTGGCTGGTCAGGGATTTCTATAAAAGATCACCCGGCCTATTCAACAGGTATTCCGGCCTCCCAGTACAAAAGCGGATACCCGCCAGCCTTGATTGTGTCAACCACAAGTTTTTCCCGTTCTTCGTCAAGTTTGCGCAAGCGAACATACACGCGTCGTTTGTCGGCATCAAGAGATTCCTGCGAGGTAAGAATGGATACCACCTGAGCCTCGCACGCCCGCAGTTCATCCAGAATGGGCCTGAGATGGCCACGCGAGCCGGGCAGTTCAAAGGCAAGCTGAATTCCGCCGGACATGATGCCCGTAATCTGCACCAGCAATTTGAAAATATCGCTTTCCGTAATAATGCCGCAAACCTTGTTTTCCTCGTCAACCACTGGCATACCGCCAAAGGCGTGCCTGGCCATCAAAAGAGCCACATACTCCACAGAATCGGTCTTTTTCGCCCGCATGGGGTTCGCTGTCATCACATCTTTCACTTTCAATTCGGAAAGAAGATAATAGACCTCATGCACCTCAAGGGTTGTCGCCTTGGATGGCTGCGCGCTTTTAACATCATGATCCGTCAAAATGCCCACCAGCACACTGTTGGCGTCAACAACGGGCAACCGACGAATTTTGTTGGTTTTCATAATGCGCGACGCTTTCATCATCGAAGAATCAGACGTAATCGTAATTACTTCGGATGTCATCCACTCTTCAACAAGCATTGCCTATCCCCCCAGGGTAGTTGAATAAACCGGGCAAGTTCTCTGGCTGGCGCAAAGGCTCAGCCACTTCCTTCTGCCTGTTCGCTTGTAAACATACTTATATACCTATAGCGTTTTTTTGCTTGGTGTACAAGGCATAAATCAGGGATAATCCCTCCCCTGGCAGAAAACGCATTGCCATTTTCCCCAAGCCCCGATACTCTGTCAAACAGGAGCACCAGAGAATCAGGAGAGAACCAACATGAAGATAGAAAGACTTCGTTCCTTTACCATGAGCGTTCCATGGAACCTCTTTCTTCTTACCATAAGTGGCGTACTCTCTTCATTTGCACTCTGCTCCATTGCAGTGCCCCATTCCTTTGTTTCAGGCGGCATTTACGGCACTGCCATGCTTATTGTATTTGCCTCTGATTCAATGAGCATTGCCTTCTGGTACTTTCTCTTCAACATACCCATACTCATTCTCGGCTGGGTTTTCCTCAGCAAACGCTTTCTGTTGTACACGCTGTACTGCATTGTCATAACCACGCTCGCCACCCAATTCATTCCCTGGACAGACGTGGGCATCCACGACAAGATGCTCGCAGCCTTTGCCACAGGCATCTGCTGCGGGGTCGGGGCCGGTTTTGCCCTGCGCTCCCTTGGCAGCGACGGCGGGCTGAATATTATTTCCCTTATTTTACATCATAAATTCAATTTCAGCGTGGGCTCGTTCAGCATTGTCTACAATTCCATCTTTTTCCTGCTGGCAACGCCGATCATTTCCATAGACAATGTGCTCTATTCCATAATCATTTCCTATATCACCTCGTCAATAATGAATTATTCCATGGGAATATTCAACAACAGAAAGATGGTGATCATCATTTCCGACAAGTACGATGCCATTTCGCAAAGTGTTTTGCGCCACCTCGGGCGCGGCTGCACGCTGCTGCACGGGCAGGGGGCCTTTACCCACAGGGACAGAGAGGTCATTTTGACTGTGGTACACGACATTCAACTGAAGCGGCTGGAAGAAATCGTGTTCAACGAAGACCCGGTAGCCTTTGTTATCATTGAAAACACGAACCGGGTATTGGGCAAGGGGTTTTCACAACGCAAGATATATTAGGAAAAAACTTTCCCCGCCCGCCTCTTGGGCGAAAACGCCACGGTCACGACGAGAATACCAGTGGCGCACAGAACAATGGTCGCGCCCGAGGGCCAGCCAAGCAGCCAGGCCAGCCACAGCCCGGCCCAGCAGGAAACCACCCCGAAAAGGCCCGAAAGCACGAACATGAGCCGCATTGCGTAGGTAATCTGGTAGGCGGCCGCCGCCGGGGTGACAATGAGCGAGTAAATGAGCAGGCCGCCCACCGATTTTATGCCCGAGGCCACCACCAGGGCCAGCACCAGAAGCATGGCCTGCCCGATGGCCTTTGCCGGAATGCCGCTGGCAAGGGCCGTTTGCCTGTGGCAGAGCACGGCCTGAATCTCCTTGAAAAAAAACCCGATGAACAGCGCCGCCAGACAGGCCACCCCCGCCAGCAGCCAGACATCCTGCGCCGATACGGTCAGAATGCTCCCCCAGATAAGCCCCAGCCCGTCTGTGCGCGCCCCGGGCAGCAGGCCAAGGGCCAGCATGGCAAGGGCGAGCATGACGGAAAAAATGACGCCCGTTGCCGTGTCCGACGACATGGAACCCTTTTCCGCAAGGGGGCTTATGGCCGCAGCGGCCACCAGGCTGAAAACCATGGCCCCGTACAGGGGGGCAAAGCCCAGAAACACGCTGACCAGAGCCCCGGCCAGGGCCGCATGGGAAATACTCACCCCCACAAAGGAAATGCGCAGAAGCACCACAAATACCCCGGCCAGCCCGCAGGCAATGCCGGAAAAAAGCCCTGCAAGCACCGCTCGTTGCATGAAGGTGTAGGAAAGGAAAAATTCATCCATAAAGGGGCCGCCTTTCCGTCATTCCGTTCTCTCCGCACAGATCAGGTCAGCACAACAGGCTTGCCGTTGCTGGAAACAATCTCTACCCGCGTGTCAAAAAGGCCCGAGAGCAGGGCTTCATCAAGCGCCTCTTCTGTCCGGCCATTCCACACAATACCCCCAGCCTTCATGCAATACACATGGTCGCAGATATCGGGCAGGGCGTTCAGTTCATGGGTAACCATGACAATGCTCAGGGCTGTTTTTCTTCGCAGTTCTCCCACAAGGGCCAGAATTTCCCTGCGGGCCTGCCAGTCAAGGGAGGCTGTGGGTTCATCCAGCAACAGCAGTTCCGGCTGCTGGGCCAGGGCGCGGGCAATGGCAACGCGCTGGGCCTCGCCACCGGAAAGATGCCCCAGGGGCCGCGAGGCCAGGTGCAGGGCCGAAACATCGTCCAGAGCCTTCCCGGCAAGATCCCGCTGTTCCTTTCCGGGTTTGCGGAAAAGCCCCAGCCTGCCGTACGTGCCGCTCAACACCGACTCAAACACCGTGATGGGCTGGCGCGGGTCAATGATGCGCCACTGGGCCACATAGCCGATGCGCTTGCGCAACTCGGGCGCACTGCGGCCTGTCAGGCATTGCCCAAGGCTTGAAACATGGCCGGAAACGGGAAGCACAAGGCCGTTGCAAAGGCCGAGAAGGGTTGTTTTGCCCGCGCCGTTCGGCCCGACAATGCAGGTGAGCATCCCCGCCGGAAAGGCAAAGGTGCAGGCATCCAGAATACGCTGCTTTCCGGCCACCACACTCACATCCCTGCCTGTTACGCAGGACGGGGCGGCAGGAAGGGGGTGGGGGGCAGGCATGATTCAGGGCCGCTCCAGCGCCTTCAGCAGCAGCTGCACGTTCAGGGAAAGCAGGCTAGCGTAGTCCGGGGCCTCGGGTATATAGCCGGGAAAATTGCTGAAACCCACATGGGCGGCCCCCAGCTCACGGGCCAGGGGCAAACCTGCCTCGGCCCCGCTTTGCAGATTGTCCACCACCACCTTCACTCCGGTTTTTTTGCCCGTATCCGTAAGCTGCATGAGGGTTGCTGGCGAGAGGTCTTCCGCCCGGCCATATTCGCCCTTCACGTCCATGCCTGTCCAGCGCACAAATTCCGCCTGCATCTCCGCGCTCAGCACGGGCGTGCCCCTGTACTGGGCAAGCAGGGCCAGCTTCTCCCCGGCCAGAGCGCTTATGCGGGCCACCCGTTTTTCAAGGCGATCATCCACGGCCCCGGCGTCAACCCCCGGAACAGCGGCAAGGTAGCGGGCAATTTCCCGGCTGGCCGCAATCTGGTGTTCCGGCACAAGGAAGGAGCCGTAAACCTGCACGGTTTTCATGCGCTCCGCGCCCAGCTTCGCGGCCACGGCAGCCTCGGCAAGACCCGGCGCTTTCCTCTGCCAGCCGTGAACAAGCACAATGTCCGCAATGCTGAAAAAGGCCATGTCCGCTGCGCGCATGTCGTGGTGGCCGGGGCAGGCAGCGGCTGGAACAAGCACCAGTATTTCAATGGGTTCGGGAAGAAGATCACGCACAATATCCGCAATGAGTTCCGTACCCGCCACCAGCCTGTGCTCCCCTGTCTTCTGACCGAATGGGCTTTTCTGGGCGGCTGAGGCGGTAAGGGGCAGACAGAGGCAACAAAGGAGGACGAAAAACAACCGTGCAACACGACCCATAGTTTACTCCTTAATCACCGTTGCAAGAAAACGGCCGGGAATGTCTACAACAACGGGCACGGGAAAGCCCGCACCAGCAAACAGCCGCAACAGGTCGCCCTGCTCCGGCAGGGTGTCTTCGGCCACGGCCGGGTGCCCCCCGTGGTGACGGGCCAGTTCCTCCCGGCTGAACAGGTGCGCTATGTTCAGCCGCCCGCCGGGGCGCAGAACCCTGCGCATTTCCGAAAGCGCCACGGCCTTGTCGGAAAAATGGGGAAAGGCCGCGAAACAGATGATACCGTCAAACGAGTTCTCTTGAAAGGGCAGGTGCATGGCCGAGGCTTGAAGAGCCAACCCTGGCGTGTACTCGGGTTTGCTTGCGGCATGCCGTATCATTTCAAGGGAGATGTCCATTGAAACAATCACCCCCTTCGGGCCGCAGCGCCTGCGCAGGTAGGGGGCCAGAATGCCCGTGCCCGCGCCCATATCGAGAATGGTGTCGCCCCCCTTCACCCCGAATTCGCGCACCAGCGCGGCCACGCGTTCGCGGGCCTTTTCCGGGTAGCACCGCTCTTCCCATCCGGCGGCCCTTTCATCAAAAAAGGCCGCGCGGGGGTCGGGTTGGGTCGAAGTGAAAGCCATGGCAGAATCTCTGTTAAAAATTCAGGACAAAGCCCACGGTAAAAGTGGTTCCGGGCATTTCATAGCCGGGGGAATATTCATACTTGGTATTGGTCAGATTTTCAACCGCGACAAAAACCTCGCTCTCTTCAAGGCAAAGCCTGTCATAGGCAAAAAAGTACGAGAGCTTGGCGTTTGCCACAACCATGTCGCTCACCCGGCCATAGTCGGTAACCGGCGTTGCGGTGCGACCCCAGGTTTCCGTATACATTGCGGAACGGTACAACATGTCTGCCGCAATCTGGAACTGTTCCAGAAAGCGCCAGTTCACCCCGGCGCTCACCGTCCACTCCGGGGAAAAGGGCATTTTGCCAGGGTCGGTGGACAGGTAGGCAGCCCCGGCAAAAAGGCTCAGCTCGTCCGTGGGGGTCACGGTAAGGGCCGCCTCAAAGCCATGCTTGTCGTAGCTGTCGATATTGGAAAAACCAAGGGGCGGCATGCCCGAGGGGTTTGCGCTGTACATGCGGTACCTGTTTTTCCCCTCGTCCCAAAAGGCGGTGACACTGGCGGCAAGGTACTTGTTGAAGGTGTGGCGCAGGCCCACCTCATAGTGATCCATGGTTTCCGCGGAAAGATCTTTCCAGCCCCTGGGGTTGGTGTTCACAAGGGGGGTGGAAACCACTTCCGAAAGAATGGCCACATTCAGGCCGGGGTAGAGCACGCTGCGGGAATAGCCGAAATGCAGTTCCGTATCCCTGTAGCCAAGCAGCAGCCCGGCATGGGGCGAGGGCTCGCTGTCGAACACGCTGTGCCAGTAATAGCGCATTCCGGCGGAGGGCATGAAGAACCACCCTTCCCTGCTGCCGAACAGGTGGCTGGCCGAAATATAGGCCGAGGTCAGGTCAAATTCGTGCCGGGGAAAATTCTGGTCGGTGTTGTTGAATTTTCTGTGGGTATGCTGCTTGCCGCCGTAGGTGTCGTGGTCAATACCCAGAGTTATTTCGGTGTTTTCCCAGGGTTTCAGCACCTCACGGGCCTTGATGCCCCAGTTGTCCCACTTCATTTTTGTATGCAGATCGCCCTGATAGGCGCCCATCATGGAAAAACTCGATTCGCCGTTCCAGTCGGCCTCGCCCGAATTGAAATGGAACTTGATATGCCCCGCCGCCTGTTGGTATTCATGGGAAAGGGTGAATATATTCAGGGCATCGCGCGTGCCATAGCGGCCATCATTGTGCGGGTCGCCCTTGAAGCCGGGGTCATGGGCAAAGTTGTCAGCATACGAGCCAAACCAGGTCAAATCCCAGTTTTCAAACAGCTTTACACCAAGGCGGGCATAATAGTTCTGCATCTGCCCGCTGGAATGCTCCCTGTGCCCATCGGAACTCTTGAACGATTGGCCCAGATAGTAGTCGAACCTGTCCACCTTGCCCCCATGCTCGGCAGACTGGAAAAAGGTGTTGTGCGAGCCGTACTGGGCTGCCAGCCGTGTTTTGAAGCCTTCTTCGGTCATGCGTTTCGGCGTGATGTCAATGGCGGCAAAGGCATTGCCGAAGAGGTTGGGCTGGGGGGCCTTGTGCACCCGAATGGAGGCTGCCGGGTCAACAGGCACAATGTCCATTATGGGGTGACCCCAGACCGGGTTATTGATGTTCACCCCGTCAATGAAGGTGGCAAGCTCGCCGCCGGGGCGGCTTGAGCCCATGCCGCGTATGAAAAGCCCTCCGCCCCTGGCCCCGCCAAAGGCTCCCACCGGGTTGAAGCGGGCAATGGTCACGCCCGGCGTTCTGCGCAGGGCCGCAGTCACATCCTGCGCGTTCATGCCGTCAATCTGCTGGCGAGAAATCACCGTTGATTCCACACCGTAGCGCGAAACCGTATTTCCCTCTATAATGGGTGTGCTGACCACCATTTCCGGGTTCAGGGTATGGACGGATTCCTCAGCCGCAGCGGGAACGGCAACCATCAGCACAGACAGGAAAAGACAGGTCAGAGTGGTGCCGGAAAATTTCCTCCGGGCCATACAGAATGCGCGCATGACGGCTCCTTGTTGTTTACCGTTTTTGGTGGTACGTTTTTCTCGGTATAGACGTCAACTTGATATTAAATACTTTTTCGTATACATTTCGTGTTACGTATCAAAAAAACGTATTACATAAAACCCGCAGAGCCGTCAATACCCGGCGAAAAAATGATCGTGCCTATTTATACAATCAGACAGTGTTGGAGGAATTTTGCCGTCAGGCAAGGAAGACGAATTTTTTGCTGCGGGAGTATACTCTTATGGTATTCGACCAAAGCAAAAAATGAAGTCTGACGAAGTATCACGGCAAAATAACCCAACACCTGGTGTTGGAGGAACTACCCCACCCATGCAAAGGCTGAACCCCTTCCTTCCCCTTCTTGCCTCCCTGGGCCTGCACCTGTCTGTTTTCGGGCTGGCCCTGCTTCTGGTAGCCACCGGGGGCGGGGCTGGCAACAGCGCAGGGCACGGCACCGGACTGGAGGGGTATGGGGTGCTGAGGGCCGAGCTTGTTTCCCTGCCGGACGATCCCCCTGCCCTGGCCTCGCCCCCTGAAGAAACCCCTGCAGACGCGTCCCCTGCCGATGCGCCCGATTCGCGCCGTGTTTTATCAGATTCCCCCCCGCACAGCCCCGCCCCATTGGAAGCAACTGACAAGGCCCTGCCTGTTCAGAAGGCCGAAACACCCCTGACGCCAAAGACTCCCCCGCCGCCAGTGGCCCCGAAAGAGCCCTCGCCCTCCCCGTCCAATAGGCCCCCTGCGCCAAAGCCTTTGCCTGAAAGAAGTGACGGGGGGGCAGGAAGCGGTTCCCCTGTTGCCGGAACGGCAAGTGGGGCTGCCGCGCACGGCGACATGCGCCCCGGCAGTGCGGAAGCTGCGCGCGAGGGTTTGTGGGCAGGCAATGGCGAGGTGGATACAAAGCCGAAGGTGACACACCGGGTCAGGGTAGCCTACCCCGAAGCGGCGCGCAGAAAAAAGATTACCGGGCAGGTGATACTTCGCTTTCATCTGGATGAACAGGGGGCCATTTCCCGGCTGGCGGTTGCCAGGGCCGAACCCGAGGGCATATTTGAAGATGCGGCCCTGGCCGCTGTGCAGAAGTGGCGCTTTTCCCCGGCCACCAAAGGCGGAAAATCTGTGCCGTACTGGGTGGAATTGCCCATTCAGTTTTCATTGCACGCTGAATAGGCCCGCTCCAGGTCAAGGAACCATGTGGTGGAAGTTTGAAAATATCTGCATGGAATAATTGTAAATTTCTCCGCCGAGCCAACCTGCCATCAGCATGATGGTAACGCCCACCGCAAGCAGCTTTATGCCAAAGGCAAGGGTCTGTTCCTGCAGTTGGGTAATGGCCTGAAACAGGCTGACCAACAAACCGGCAAGGGATGCGACAAGAATGGGCGGCAACGAAAGTTGCAGCATCAGAATGAGCGATTGCATGGCAAGCTCAAGTATGCCGGAATGTTCCATGGTTATTCCCGGCCCGGAACAGGGTTTCCGCGCCCGTTGTTATTGCCCTTCACACCATACGGGCCAGAGCCATTTCAAAGTGAAAAGACTCTAGGGCCTGTTTACACAATGAGGATTTTTGTTCTCTGGCAAGGCGGAAGGTATTTTTATGGAAGGAGTGTACTTTTGTGGTACTCGACTGGAATAAAAATGCGTTCCAACGCAGCCAGAGGGCAAAAAGACCGTTGTGTGAACAGGCCCTAAACATAACTCAGCACCAGCCCCTGAATCAACCTGCTCCAGCCATTGAGCAACACAAAGAGCAGCAGCTTGAAGGGCAGGGAAATGGTCATGGGCGAAACCATCATCATGCCCATGGCCAGCAGAATATTGGAAATGATAATATCAATGGTCACAAAGGGCAGGTAAAGCAAAAATCCTATTTCAAAGGCCCGTGTCAACTCGCTGACCGTGAAGGCGGGAAGCAGAATGGAAAAATCGTTTGGCTTCAGCGAGGCGGCATGTTCTTTGGGCCACAGGCGTTTTGCGGTCTGGTAAAAAAAGTTCACCGTATCCTTGTGGGCGTGTTTCTCCAGAAAACGCTGAAGCGGTTCCCTGGCGTTATACACGGTAGCCACCATCTCGCTCGGGGCCATACTTCGTGACAAGGAGTTCACGTCCACATATTTCATGGTCTCAAAGGCAACAGGGGCCATAATGGTCACGGAAAAGATAATGGCCAGTCCGTTCAGAACCATTGTAGGCGGCACCTGCTGTACCCCAAGCGCGTTGCGCACCAGAGAAAGCACCACCACTATTTTCAGATAGGAGGTGCTCACCATAATGACAAAGGGCGCGATGGACAGTAAAAGCAGTACACCGACGACCACTACCGGATCGTACTGTTGCATGCTAGCCTGCTTCCTTTTCCAGATAAATGTCCTGCACCTGAACCCCGATGAACCCGCCCACATCAACAAGCGAACCCGTTCCCACGCACTGGCCGGAAACGAGAATGCGCACAGGCTTGTTTGTGCGGGAAGAAAGGGTGAACACCTGGCCGGGAACCAGGTTTTCCGCCTCTTCCACCGTCAGGGAAGTGCTGCCAAGCTCAAAAATGACAGGCAGGTTCACCGAGCGTACGGCAAAGGGTATGGGGGCTTCTGTTTCCGCAGCCCCTTCCGCGTCTCTCCCGGAAGCGGCCTCCATGTCCTGCCCTAAAGATTCTTTCTGTTCCATGCGGCCTCCACCGTCTATAGTCAGTTGCCCCTGCTCCAGCCGGGCAGGAAAAATGGCATTTGCCCCCGCGCGAGCCGTAACAGGCACCCCGCCATTCTGCGGGGTTGTCAGGCCCACCACAAGCACATCTCCAACCCCCACCCCGCACAGTTCGCCGGCTGTAAGCTCCGGCCCGACAAGCTCGGCCCGCAGGGGAACAAGCACGGGCACGCCCCTGCCTTGGGCAAGCCTTTCCGCCACAGGCCGTGCCGCCTGTTCGAAGATTTCGGCAAAAAAGGCCAGCCCGTCGGGTGTTGCGGTAAACGCGCCATGCACCACAGGCCCGTCAGACCGTTCCATACGCAGGGGAATGGAACCATCGGCATACCATGCCCCCTCGGCAGAAAGGGTAAAGGAATCGACCGTGGCGTGCTTGCCGCTGAACTGCTCAAGGGCGCTCAACAGTTCGGCAACGCGGATTTCAATACTTGCCACCTGCAAAGGTTCCGGCAGGTTGAAAAATTCTTCGGGGTCAAGGTCCGTGCCTTCCCACAGGGCTGGCAGGGGGCTGTCAATATAGAGCGCCGCCTGATGCCCCCCCACGGAAACAACCACATTCAGGGTCCACTGCGCCCCGGGAAGGGAGGTGTCCGCGCGGAAAAACCAGTCATGCCCGCCCACACGGCAATGAACCTCCCTGCGCCCCCTGAAAAAACAGTTCCGCGCCGCAACCGTGTCCGGGTCAAGCCAGGGCAGCAAAAGCGGAAAGGCCTCGCTTGCCGCGCCAGTTGGCGAATTTTCCAGTTTTTCCTGATCCATAGCTTTCCCAAAGGTTCAATGCCCGTTCAGGGCAGCAGACCTGTTTATACACGCTTGCCCAATTCCGAAAAAAGATCATGCTGGCTTGAGCGGCGCTGGTCGCCCTGCCCGCCCTGCTGGCCCTGCTGGCCGCCACGGCCGGACTGCTGATCTCCGCCGCCCTGCCCTGTTCCGGCTTCGGCCGTCATACTTCCATCCGGTCTCACTATACTGGTGCGTACATCAATCTGCAAGTTCTGCACAATGGTTTGTTGCAGGTTTTGCAACTGGGCCGAGGAAAGCATACGCTCCGTTACAGGGTTTTCGGTGACAAAGCGGACTTCAAGGGTGCCGTCAAGCCCGCGCTGCAAACGAATTTCCGTGCCCGGCAGCACATCTTCGCGCAGGGAGATACGCACTTCCCTGTTCCCGGCGGAGCCGGGTTCCGAAACCATGATGCTTTTGGCAATCTTGTCTGTCAGTTCCACATCAATGGTCTTTGCTGCCGGTTGAACAGCTTCGGCCTTTCCCGCGCTTGTCTGCGACTGGGCATTCATGGAACCGAGCAGGGCGTCGCCGCCAAAACGGTTTTCCTGCCTGCCCGACTCTTCATTATGATCCTTGCGGCGACTGCCTAGTGCGGCAAAGGGAGAATCCTGCCCCGGTTGCAGCGGGGAATGCCTGCCTGCGCCGGACAGGGCGGGTGCGGCCCTGCCCTCGCCCTTGTGCAGAGCCGTAGAAAACTGTTTGCCCTCGCTTTTCGTGTTTTTGCCGGGCGAATCTCCCTTTTCCGGCTGACGGGTTGATTGCGCATTGGCTGGCTGCTGCTGAACGGGCTGTTGCGACGATGAATTGACCTGTGACATATTCAACCCCTTTTTTCTGCACGGTGGCTCTATAGCAAGGCGATTTAATTTTGAAACGCTGCACTCGGAGTTGGCGGCGAAAAAGAATTTCGCCTGCTCCTCGTTTGCGCGGACGAGGCTCGCGCCATCGTCCGTCAGAGTATTTTCAAAGTGACAATGCTCTGCTCAGACTACTGTTTTTGCCCAGACGAACGCTGCCCGGCCGCTTCTTCAATTTCCTGTTCTTCGGCCGCTTCAATGCGCGCCATTTCTTCAATCAGCCACCGCTGGCGGTGTTCTTCAAATTTTTTCACCTCAAGAATGGCAAGGCGCAGTCGTTCCAATGCTTCTTCAACGGCCTTTTCCGCCTCTGTATGGCGGGCCTTTGCAGCGGAAGCCGCATCGTGCAGATCGACCTCGCGGGCAACAAGGGCCTGAATTTTGGCGTGATAAGCGTCCACTTCCTTCCTGTTCAAGACCTGGTTACGAATTTCCTCAAACAGGGCCGCCTCTTTTTGCGGGCGTTCCCGTGAAAAGGTTTCCGCAACCATTCTGGCCTTTTCAGCCGCTATTCTGGCTTCTTCCGCCACTCTGCGGCAACGGGTAAGCTCGGCTTGCGCCTCCTGTTCACGGTGCAGGCGCACCTGTAAAAGGCGTTGCAACGGATACTTTTTCACCCTGTCAACTCGTGCATACCCTTCAGCGCTTCGTCAAAGGTTGAGCGTTCGTTCAACCCCTGCTTGAGAAACTGATTGAGGCGGTCTATTTTGGCGATAGCCTCGTCTGCAAGAGGGTCTGCACCCTTCTTGTACTCTCCTATCTGCAAAAGGAGTTCCACTTCTTGATATTTTGCCAGCAGGGAACGAAATTTTCCTGCCATCTGCTTGTGTTCCTTGCTGGCAATGGTGCTCATGACGCGGCTGACCGAGGCAAGAACGTCAATAGCCGGGTAATGGTTGGCAGAGCCCAGCTTGCGCGAAAGAACAATGTGGCCGTCCAGAATGGAGCGCGTTTCGTCGGCAATGGGCTCTGTCATGTCGTCGCCTTCCACCAGAACGGTATAGAGGGCGGTAATGGAACCCTTGTCCGAGTTGCCGGCCCGCTCCATCAACCGGGGCAGACTTGAAAAAACAGAGGGGGGAAAGCCGCGCCGGGCCGGGGGTTCGCCTGCGGCCAGGCCGATTTCGCGCAGGGCGCGGCCAAAACGGGTCACAGAGTCCATCATCAATAGCACGCGCTTGTTCTGGTCGCGGAAATATTCCGCAATGGCGGTTGCCACATACGCGGCTTTCAGGCGTTCCATGGACGAGCGGTCAGAGGTGGAAACCACCAGCACGGCCTTTTTCATGCCGTCTTTGCCCAGGTCATGCTCAATAAATTCACGCACTTCACGCCCACGTTCTCCCACAAGGGCCAGCACAGTAACATCCACGTCCGCCCCCTTCACAAGACAGGAAAGCAGGGTACTCTTGCCGCCGCCCGCAGCCGCAAAAATGCCCATGCGCTGCCCTTCCCCGCAGGTCAAAAGGCCATCAAGCACCCGCAGGCCAAGGGGCACGGGCCTGTCGATAATGCGGCGGGTCATGGGGTTTGGCGGGTCGGCATAGACCGGGTAATATTCTTCGGTCTGCAAGGGGGGGCCACCGTCAAGAGGTGCGCCAAGCCCGTCCAGAACCCGGCCCAGAAGGCCCGGCCCCACAGGCACCATATGCACGGCGCCGGAAGGAATGACCTCTGTGGAGGAAGACACCCCCTGAATGTCGCCAAGGGGGGTCAATAGGGCCGCTTCTTCGGCGAACCCCACCACCTCGGCCTTCATTTCCCAGGAATCCCAAGGGTTTTTCAGGGTGCAGATCTCCCCTATCTTCACACCGGGAACCACAGCCTTGATGATGGTGCCTATAACCTGTATGACGCGCCCGCGTATTTCCACAGGCACGTTGCTTCGCAGGGCAGAGGCCAGCATTTCTGGTATATAGTCGAGTCCCATCACTGTTTCCGTGGGTTGTCAGTTTCGGGTTGGCACCGGGCGGCGCAAAAGGGGTGCCAAGCATGTGGGCAGTTGACAATACAATTGGCACCTTGCCGCCAAATAGGCGCAGGCGGGCTTTCTTCGCCGCGAAGCGACTATCTGAAGCGTTCTTGATCGAGATCCGATGCGTACAGGGCCGTCAGATCAGCCTGTCCCCGGCTATTCATCAGTGCGCTGCAAGCGGCGGGAAAAGGCGCGGCGTATGCCTTCAAGCTGGGTGGAAAGGCTTGCGTTGATAACGCCCATTTCACTTTCCAGAATGCAGTCGCCCCTGCCCATGCGCGAGTCGGGCGCAATATCAATAATATCAATACCGGAAAACTGGGCCCGCAAATCCTCGAGGCGGGCAGATACAATTTCCCCCTCTTCAATGCTCACCCGCAGGGTAACCCGTTTTTGAGAGCGCACATAGTTCAGCGACTTTCGCACCATGCCTATCACCCTCTCTTCATCGCTGAACCCTTCCATAATCTTCGATACCGCGCCCATGACCAGTTCCACCATGGTGGTTTCAATGCCCTCGATGTAGTTGACGCCCGCGCTCAGGCTGTCGAGCATGGTCATGGTCATTTCTATCTTGCCTTCTTCCAGGCCCTCTTCATAGCCTCGGGCCTTTTCGGCCTCGTAGTGCGCCTTAGCCTGCTCCACAATGGCGGCGGCCTCTGCGCGGGCCTGGGCGAGAATGGCTTCTCCCTGCACAAAGTTGGCGTATTCCGCCGCCTTCAGAACCTTTGCGCCGGGTGAAAGGGAAAAGGCCCCCTGCTTCAAATAAAATATTTGTGCCATGACGGAGCAATCTCCTTGCAGACCAGTATGTGCAACAGACGCCAGGCTGTTTCGGCCGTGCCGCTGTTGGGGGGAAGAGAATCGAAATCGGCCAGAAAATCCGGTGACATGGTCAGGCGCAGACGGGCCAGAAGTTCCGCAGGCGCGTCGCCAAGCACACGGGCAAGAGCCTTGCGCCCGGAAATGTACATCCGGCGCTCAAGGGGAATTTTCTGCGGCTCTGCTGCCGAATTGGCATCCTGGGGAAGAAGGGTTGCCCGCTTCAGGGCAAAGTCGTACGCGTCTTCGCCAAGGGCCTCGCGCAAGGCCAGGGCCTTTTCGCGGTTGATAATCATGGCAATTTCGCGGCGGTACTGCACAAGCCCGAAAAGGGCCGCCAGCCTGTCGAGAGCCTCGGGCGGCAAAAGGGCCAGCCGATGGCGGGGCACACGGAAATCGCAAAACCAGCGCGTTTTTATGGCAGGGGGAAAAAA
>JGI994J12354_10003245_pt1 | contig 15305 bp, 12 predicted proteins | sample IntmicLarv3ML3BL_FD_12354 | JGI IMG/M metagenome (IMG submission 12354)
CCTTTGACCCGGAGGTTAGACTTGACTTACCTAAGGGGCTTAGGCGGGGACGGGCGGCGTAGCGGTCTTGCGCCGGGGTACCTGCGGCCTTCTTTGGCGTGGTGCTTTCAATACATTCGCCGGGAATGTCGCGGACAAAGCTTGAAAGCATACAATATTGGGTTTGTCCAAAGAGCATACGCCGTTCGGCGTGGGTCAGATGGAGCGTCTTACGCGCTCTTGTGATACCAACATAGGCAAGCCGCCGCTCCTCCGCCATGCCGTCCGGCTCGTTCATGGATTGCATGCTGGGGAAGAGTCCCTCTTCCATGCCGGTTAAAAACACGGTGTTAAACTCAAGACCTTTGGCCGAGTGGATGGTCATCATGGTTACGGCGTCGGCACCCTCCTCCACGCTGTCAAAGGTGGAGTACAGAGTTATCATTTCAAGGAAGCCCTGGAGTGTCGCGTCCTCCGGGTTGTCCTTCATAAATTCCGCAATGGAGGATTTCAGTTCCTTGACATTTTGCAGGCGGTCGCGGCCGTCTTTTTCGGCCTGCAAGAGTAGCCAGGCATCGTATCCGGTGGCTTCCAAAAGCTTGTCATAAAGGGCGTCAAGGGGTAGCTCCGCAGCGGCCTTTTGCAGGGAAGAAAGAAGTTCCATAAAAGGCAACACCGCGTTTTTTGCCCGGCCAAGGATGGTTTCATCCATAGAGGCGATTATTTCATACATGGAACAGCCGCGCTCATCAGCTGCCGCTGCAATCCGTTCCACGCTTGTGTCGCCAATGCCCCTTGTTGGGACATTGATAATACGGCGCAGGCGCATATTATCCTGTGGATTAAAAATAACCGATAAATAGGAGAGCATATCCTTGATTTCCGCCCGGTCAAAGAAGCGCTGACCGCCTACAACCCGATACGGAATACCGCGGAATTTCAGCGAGGCTTCAATTGAGTTTGCTTGGGCATTGGTGCGGTAGAGGACGGCATGGTCGGCGTAGGTACCGCCTTTTTTCACATTGGAGAAAATTAGGTCGGCGATGTAACGCCCCTCGTCCTTATCGTCAAAGGCGCAGTAAAGAGACAGCTTTTCGCCGTCGCCTGCGTCAGTCCAAAGCTTCTTATCCTTGCGCCGTTCATTTTTTGCAATAACGGTGTTGGCGCTCTTCAAAATATGGGAGGTGGAGCGGTAATTTTGCTCCAAGCGGATGGCGCGGGCGTTTGTAAACTGGTTCTCAAAGCTTAGAATATTATCTAGCGTTGCACCGCGGAAACGGTAGATGCTCTGGTCGTCGTCACCTACCACGCACAGGTTTTGATACCCGCCGGCAAGGAGGGCCACAAGCTTGTATTGCGCAACGGAGGTATCCTGATATTCGTCTACTAATATGTAACGGAATTTCGCCTGATAATACTCCAAAATGTCCGGGTTATCCACCAAAAGACGCACGGTTTGCATAATAATATCATCAAAGTCAAAGGCGTTGTTGCGCATAAGCTCGGTTTGGTATTCCGTGTAGATGTCCTGCACCTTTTGTGCGCGGTAGTCACCGCCGAAGGCTGCGGCATACTTGCTTGGAAGAATGAGCTTGTCCTTGGCGGCGGAAATGGCACGCAGCAGTTTTTTGGGCTCGTAGACTTTCGGATCAAGACTCAGGCGCTGCACAATGGTTTTCATAAGGCGCGTGCAGTCAGTGTCGTCGTACACCACAAAGTCCTTGTTGTACCCCGTCCGCTCAATATCCCGGCGCAAAATCCGCATACAGCATTTATGAAAGGTGTATGCCCAAACGTCGGCTGCCGTCTCGCCAATCCGTCCTAAAAGCCGCTCCTTCATCTCCCCTGCGGCCTTGTTCGTAAAGGTGATGGCAAGAATTTCCCACGGCTTTGGCGGTTTAACGGCGAGAAGCCTTGCTGTTTCTTCTTCCCCTATTGGAAAATTTTCCTGCAAGGCTTTTTCCATAAACCCGATATCCTCTTCTGTGACAAAGGCGGATATAAAAATGCTTTCAAACCCGTTGCCGAATTGCAGAAGGTTGGCAATGCGGTTAATCAGCACGGTGGTTTTTCCGGTTCCGGCTCCCGCCAAAAGCAAAAGCGGCCCTTCCACCGCAAAGACCGCCTGTTGCTGCACCCCGTTCAGCTTTGTAAATTCACGTTCAATTAAGGCGCGCCGCAGTTGTAAATAACGCGCTTCGGTTTCTTTTGTTAACATAGTGTCCCCTATTCAGCATTCTTTAAATTCTTGGTTTGATTATACACTGATTCAGGGAAGGCTGTCAACTTAAAAATTTCTTTTTGCTGATTGTTGGCTGTCGTCCTGAACGAAGCGACGTGTGCACTTTTACCCTAAAGGACACCTAGGGTAAGGATCTTTTTTCGTCCTTCATTTGCAATTTGCAATTGTCCCCACCGGGGACGAGGGTGGCCTCCCCGGCCGGGGGTTCCTTTTTCGGCGCCAAAAAGGAACCGAAAAGGGCGCTTGCGGGGGTTGCAAATTTATGTGCTGTGCGGTAGTTTTGCTTTGCTATGCTGTGTTTGCCTTTACCGTAGGGGAGGTGCTTGCTCCGCCTCACAAAAAAAGCCGCATTTTTTCAAGGGATTTTGCGAGGAGACGTGAAACCTTCACTTGGGTCAGATTGAGGGCTTTGGCGATGCTTTCCTGGGTCAGGCCTTTGTAAAAACGCAAGTAGATAACCTGTTGCTGCACCTCGGGCAGGGTTTTTACAGCGGCGGACAGTGCCAACTTTAGGGCCAGCTGCTCCTCAATACCGCCGTCACCGAGAGCATGGCAATCGTCAATATTTTGCAGCGGCTGGAAGGTACTTTCGCACTCTGCGATTTCCTCGGGCGTGTAGCCGCTCTGTGCCGCGATTTCGCTTAGTTTTGGCGGGCGGTGGTGCTCCTTTTCGAACTCGTCGCTGATTTTCCGTATGTGGGTGCTCTTTTCCCGAAGGCTTCTGCTGATTTTTACCGGACCGTCGGAGCGGAGAAACTGCCGTATTTCCCCGGTGATTTTGGGTACGGCATAGGTCGAAAAGGCAGTGCCGAAGCTTTCATCAAAGCCGCGAGATGCCTTTATCAATCCGATAACGCCAATCTGCACAAGGTCCTCAAGGTCAACGCCGCGGCCAATGAAGCGCCGCGCAATGCTGTAAACCAGGCGCATATTTTCTTGAAGGACTTTTGTTTCTGTCATGGTATTTTGCACGGCGTTACCCTTTTTTCCCGATTTGCTTCATCATGCGCACGGTTGTGCCTTTACCAAGAGTAGAGCGCACCCGCAGCTTTGTCATAAAGCTTTCCATAATGGTAAAGCCCATGCCGGAACGCTCTTCGCCGCCGGTGGTGTAAAGCGGCTCGCGGGCTTCGTCCACGTTCCCTATGCCCACTCCCCTATCCCGCACAATGATTTCAAGGAAATCGCCCTCCATCACCGCGATGGCAATTCGAATCTTTCCGATACTGTTCGGGTAGGCGTGGACGATGCTGTTTGTGACGGCTTCGCTTACGGCGGTTTTGATATCGTTTAACTCCTCGATTGTCGGGTCAAGCTGCGCCGCAAAAATCGCAACACTGGAGCGCGCAAAGCTTTCGTTCATGGATTTTGACGGGAATTCGATAAATACCCGGTTGATTACTTTCATATGTACTTCCTCCGCTTTTTTATTTTAGACAGATACTTCTTCGGTGGACAGGATGTTCATAATGCGGTTTAGTCCGGCGGCTTTCATGACTTTATAGGCCTGCGGCGGCACATTTATGACGTGGAAAATCCCGTCGTATTCTTTTGTTACCTTATAGCCTTTTAGCACGATAGCGATGCCGCTGCTATCCATAAAGGTCACCTGCGAGAAGTCGAAGGTTGTTTTCGGCGGCAGCTTTTTTTGCAGGTAGAGGTCAATCTGGAGCAACACTTTTTTTGCGCTGTGGTGGTCAATTTCGCCCATAAATTCAATGGTCATCTCGGTATCGGTTTCGGTCAGCTTGATTGTCATATAGACCCTCCTTAGCGGTATTTTTACAGCCAAAGTATAACAAAAAACGGCAGGAAATTTTGTCGTTTCCTGCCGTCGTTTTTTGTGGCTTGTGCTTTTTTCTGCATAATAATTTTGGCATGGGGAAAGCCGCTATCAAAAGGTGTACCTTTTTATAGCCCCGAAAAAGCGAAAATTATAGGGGATTTCTATTGACTTTCACCCAAATCCATAGTATAATCACCACATTCGAGCCGCTGTGAAAAGGTACACTTTTTTTATAGTTGCTTACAATTATAGGAGGAATGAAAAGAATGAGAAACAGCAAGAAAATAGCATCGGTTTGCCTGGCGGTTGCAATGATATTCAGCCTGATAGCAGGCATGGGGCTTGTTGCGTCAGCAGAGTTAGCGCCGATTGGTGAAGGGTTGTTCGCTGTGGATAACAATTACGGTGCCTACGGCTACATTGACAAAAACGGAACAGTGGTTATTCAGTTGGAGTACGATAATGCAGGTTCCTTCAGCGAAGGCTTGGCGTGCGTGCGCAAGGGTGACAATTGGGGCTATATTGACCAAAGCGGGGCAGTTGTCATTTCTTTTACATATGATTATGCAGATTCGTTTTCCGAAGGCTTGGCGGTAGTGCGTAACAGTTCTTACAATTGGGGTGCCATCGACAGAACAGGAGCTGTTGTCATTCCGTTCGAGTACAATTCAGTCTTGCCGTTTTCCGAAGGCTTGGCTGCTGTAGAAAACGATGACGGACAATGGGGCTTTATCGACAAAACCGGGGCTGTTGTCATTCCGTTTGACTACGGATATGCATTGTCGTTCAGTGAAGGACTTGCGGCTGTGCTCACCGATGACGGATACTGTTACATCGACAAAACCGGTAATGTTATGATTTCTTTTGACTATACGGCGATACCCTTCTCCTTCAGCGAGGGCCTGGCACATGTATATAACGATGAAGTCGAATGCACCGGTTTCATTGACAAAACCGGGGCGGTTGTTATTCCGTTTGAGCACTATGGCCCGGAGCCTTTCAGTGAAGGATTGTCCCGTGAATACGCCTTTAATGGTAGGTATGGCTTCATTGATAAAACCGGCGACTTTGTCATTTCACGTGAGTACGCCTCGGCACTGGACTTCAGTGAAGGTTTAGCGGCTGTAAGCAATAACGACGGCAAATGGGGCTACATCGACAAAACCGGCAAGGTTGTTATTCCCATGATTTATGACGATGCAGGGTCGTTCAAAGAGGGCTACGCGATTGGCATGGTAGATGGGGGCTATGTTGTGCTCACAAACCCGTTGCCGCACATCGCCACTCCAACCACCTCCACCGTCCTCGTTAACGGCAAGCAAGTCGCCTTCGACGCCTACAACATCGGCGGCAACAACTACTTCAAGCTCCGCGACCTGGCCTATGTTCTAAATGGCACAGAGAAGCAATTCTCAGTTGCGTGGGACGGCGCAAGCAACGCCATTACACTTGCAAGCGGCAGTGCCTATGCGGCAGTCGGCGGCGAAATGACAGGCAAGGGCGACGGCGAAAAGTCCGCCAAACCCACCACCTCGAAAATCCTAAAGGACGGCAGTGCGGCGGATTTTACCGCATATAATATTCAGGATAACAACTACTTTAAGCTACGGGATATTGGCGAAGCCTTTGACTTTGCCGTCGAGTGGGACGGCGTGAATAAGGTGATTTCTATTGATACGAGCAAGGGGTATACGCCGGAGGCGTAATTATACACAAAAAAGTCATTGGATTATTTTTCCGGTGACTTTTTATTTTTTTGAAATTTTTTATTGCATCTTGCGGTATTTTTTGGTAAAATGTACTGTATGCATTTTATTGTATGGAAGGAAGTTATTCTATGAAAAAAGTTGAAATACTGAACGGCGTTTCTATTAAGAATCTCCCGTGGGAGGATAAGCCTGCAAATGCCCACCATTTACCCCTTTGGCGCTTCAGCGGGAACCCTGTTACGGGATGGAATCCCATGCCCGGCGTTGCACGGATTTACAACAGCTCGCTCCTGCCGTATGAAGACGGGTTTGTGGGTGCGTTCCGTTGTGATTATTTGGATGGGAATCCCCATCTGCACTATGGCTTTTCCAAGGACGGCATTAATTGGGACTTCTCAAAGGAAGACATCAAGTGGGTGGACGAAAGCGGTAAGCCGTATATGCCTGACTTCTGCTATGACCCGCGGCTTGTGAAAATTGAGGATACGTATTATTTTGTGTGGTGCACCGACTTTTCCGGCGCGGCACTTGGTATCGGCTCCACAAAGGACTTCAAGACCTTTATCCGGCATGAAAACCCTTTCCTGCCAAACAACCGGAACGGCATCCTCTTTCCGCGTAAAATCAACGGGAAGTTCACACTCTTATCCCGTCCCTGTGACGACGGACATTCCAACCATGGGGAGATTTTTGTTTCGGAAAGTCCTGATTTGACCTATTGGGGCCGTCATCGCAAGGTTATGAGCAAGGGTACCGCCTGGTGGCAGGACGCGAAAATCGGCGGCGGCAGTGTGCCGATTGAAACCAGCGAGGGCTGGCTGATGTTCTACCACGGGGTGGGCGTTACCTGCAGCGGGTTGATTTACAGCATTGGTGCCGCACTCCTTGATTTGGACGAGCCGTCCAAGGTTCTGTACCGTGCGGACACCTATCTTTTGACGCCGGAGCTACCTTATGAGTCCACCGGGTATGTGCCGAATGTTTGCTTCCCTTGCGCCGCTTTGGCCGACAAGGAGACGGGGCGCATCGCGGTTTATTACGGTGCGGCGGATACCCATACGGCCATTGCTTTTTGTCAGGTTGACGAGCTTGTGGCGCATATTAAGGCCAATTCGCTGCTTGAAGAGGGCGATGATACGCCGGGGAGATAAGCTGTTTTTGGAGGAGTGGGTACAATGTTTGGCTATAAAAAGCGGATTCTTTGTGTCGGCATTCTTGTGATTGTTGCGTTGCTTTTTGGTTGCTGCAAAGCGCAACCGGTTGCGCCGCCCAATGCGCCGGAGGACACCGTGCAGGGTCTGAAATTCAATTTTACGCGAATTGATGCGCTTGACGTTGACGATGATAGAAACAGTGCTGTTTACCTATTGGATACAGAAGTTTCCGACCGGCTAAATGCACTTCTCACCTCCGAAACCTGGGTGGCGGCAAATGACATTCCGCCCATGGGACTTGGCGCGGGGTATCAGATTTACGACGATGCCGGACGGGAGATTTCTGTGGAACCATGGGATGAAAACCGTTGCCTTGTTGCGGTGGTGCAGTACCCGGATGGGGAAAAGCAGATTGACTGCTATTACGCACCGACGCAGGTAAGCGTTGAGTTCCATGCCTTTATGGACACGCTTACACCGTTGCCCGGTGTTCTCAGCGGGGAGGCGGAACGGTACTTTGACCTGTTTGATGCCGATCCGGGCTTTGTGGTGATTGCAAGGCCGCTGAATGAGGAAGATGCAGTTCCTGGCGGTTTCTCCGACGGGCAGCTTGCCGCCTATGCGTGTATCCGCATGGAAAATTACGATAACGGCAACACAGCCGACGAATATCACGCCATTACCGAGAAATATTTCGGGCGGAAAATCGTCAATTTTGACAACAGCCTGACGGAAACCATTCCGGGGACAGACAGAGTCCGCCCTACCGGCTGGGACATCCACCGCAGTGTTTATATGGTGTTGCAGTCGGAGATTACCACCGACGAAGACGGTTTCTTTGTCGGCGATTTTGACGCATACGAGCTTTCCGAAAGTCTTTGGATGGAGAGCCCTGCGCTGTTTACGAATATCAAGGAGTACCTGCTCACAGGCAATGACGAAAACTACCCCGAGCCGATTCGTGTGCGGGTTGTGTTTCAGACGGAATGGGAAACGCAGGGTGCGGTATTGCATGAATATCCGGTATACAAAAGCATATCGGTGTTGCCGTAACGACTATTTTGAAGGAAGTGCTTACGATGTTTGGTAATAAAAAATGGATTCTTTGTGTCGGCATTCTTGTGATTGTCGCCTTGCTGTTTTGTTCCTGCAGCGCAAAACCGAAACCGGCACCCGATGAAGTGCCGCCAGACACCGCACAAGGGTTACAGTTCAACTTTACACGGGCGGACGAACTTGACATTGATGAAGACCGGAATCGTGCTGTTTATTTACTGGATGCAGAAACATCCGACCAACTGAATGCGTTACTGGCTTCCGAAGCATGGGTGGAAGCGACAGATGTTCCCGGGATGGGCATGGAATCTTTGTATATGCTTTATGACGATGCAGGGCAGTATGTTATTGTGGATCCATGGGATGACGACCGCTGTCTTGTGCGGGTGCGGGATATCGAGTCGAATCGGCTTGACCTTTATTATGCACCGCCGGAGATCAGTGCGGATTTCCACGCATTTATGGAAACACTGACACCGCTGCTCGGAAAGCTGACCGATTCGGTTGAATGGTACTTCAATATGCTTACGGATGACCCCGGGTTTAAGGTATTGCTTCAGCCCTTGACCGAAGACTCTGCACCTGTCGAGGGCTTCTCCGACGGGCAGCTTGCCGCCTATGCCATTCACCGGCTGGACAATTACAGCTACGAAGATGGCAACACAGCGGAGGAATATCACACCATTACAGAGAAGTATTTCGGACGGAAAATTGCTAATTTTGACAACGGCATGACGGAAACCATTCCCGAAACGGACAGAATCCGCGCCACCGGCTGGAGCTTTAATAACGGCGTTTATATGGTGCTGTATTCGGAGATTACCGACGGTGCAGGCGATGTTTTTATTGGTGATTTTTACGCATATGACATTTCCGACAGCTTTTTTGAAGAGCATCCGGAAGCATTACCGCATATTGCGGAATACCTTATGACGGGCAATGACGAGGAATATCCTACGCCGATTCGCGTGCGGGTTGAACTTCTGCTTGCACTTGAAATGCGGGGCGAGGTGCAATATACGTATCCCGTATACAAAAGCGTGACTGTTCTGCCGTAAATACTTTGTTTTAGGAGGAAAATTCAATGCAAAATTTTAGGAAGCGATTTTTTGTAATGTGCTGCGCTGCGGTTATTGCCTTGCTTTTTTGTTCCTGCTTGTCAGCGCCGGTTACGCTGCCTGTTGGGCAAACGCCGACATTCACCTTCACACGGGCGGACGGCATTCATGTTGACGAAAACGGGAACTACTCTATTTATCTGTTGGATGAGGAAGCGTCCGACAATCTGAATATGCTGCTCGCTTCCGAAACATGGACAGATGTTGACGTTTTTGTCAAAGATTTTGCATCGGCATACATGCTTTATGACGATGCCGGACGTTGCGTTATGGTTGACATGTGGGACGAGAACGCTCTTGTGCGGGTGCGATATAAGGGTGAGCCGGATCGGGTTGATCTTTATTATGCAGACGCTGCGGTATATGATGATTTTGCGGCGTTCATGGCCGCGCTGACACCGCTGCCCGGACTTGTCAACAGTGAGAAGGAAAGGTTCTTTAACCTGTTTTCCGCGGACGAGGGATTTGCGGCGCTCTTACAGCCGCTGACAGAGGATGGGGAACCGCCTGCGGGAGGATTTTCCGATGCGCAGCTTGCCGCCTATGCGATTATCAAAATGGAAAATTACAACTCCAAGGACGGCAATACGGCGGAGGAATACCACGCCATTACAGAGAAACATTTCGACCGGAAAATTCTCAATTTTGACAACGGTATGACGGAAACTATTCCGGGAACTGATCGGATCCGCGGTACCGGGCGGGGTTTTAATAGCCGCGTTTTCATGGTGCAGTGTTCGGAAATTATGTTTTGGTCAATGGATAGCATTACCTGCGACTTTTACTCTTATGAAATTTCCGAAAGCTTTTTGGCGGATAACCCACAGCTGCTTACGCATATGAAAGAACGGCTGCTTGCCGGCGATGATGCACAGTATCCGGCACCCATTTTGGTACGTGTTGAATTTGACACCCGAAGTGAAACGCAAAACAATAATTTTTACCTTTACCTCACCTACAAAAGCGTAACAGTTCTGCCGTAAATGCATATTTTCCTATAGATTTCCGCCCTATTTCGCACATTTTGTTTATAATACCTATTGACCGACATTGCAAGCAGGAGTATACTTTATACTATATATAAGAATTTTATCTATATAAAATGGAGGATTTATATGACACTGTCTACCAACATGAGAACGCACACCTGCGGAGAGCTGACCGATAGCCATATCGGCACCTCTGTGACGATTACGGGCTGGGTTGACGTTATCCGTGACCACGGCGGCATTATTTTCATTGATGTTCGCGACCAATACGGACTTACGCAAGCTGTTTCCGGCGACATCGGTCTGTCCGGTATTTCCAGAGAAACGGTTATTTCCGTAACAGGTACGGTTCGCAAGAGAGATGCCGAGACGGTTAATACGAAGCTTGCCACCGGCACGATTGAAATCGCCGTTGACAAAATTGAGATTCTGGGCAGCGTCTATAATCCCCTTCCTTTTGACATCGAAAATTCCACCGATACAAAAGAAGATGTTCGACTCAAATACCGCTTCTTGGATTTGCGCAATAAAAAGATTCACGACAATATCATTATGCGTTCAAAGGTAATTCACGCCATGCGCGAAGAAATGACATCGCTGGGCTTTACGGAAATCCAAACACCCATTTTGACAGCATCCTCACCCGAAGGTGCCCGTGACTTTCTGGTACCCAGCAGAAAGCATAAGGGGCAATTTTACGCTCTCCCCCAAGCACCGCAAATGTTTAAGCAGCTGTTGATGGTATCGGGCTTTGACCGGTATTTCCAAATTGCACCCTGCTTCCGTGACGAAGACGCCCGCGCCGACCGCTCACCCGGTGAGTTTTATCAGCTGGACTTTGAGATGGCGTTTGCATCTCAGGAGGACGTTTTCCAAGTTGCGGAGACAGTTCTTTGCAATACGTTTAAAAAGTTTACAGACTGGACCGTTGACGCAGCGCCCTTTGTGCGCATTCCTTATGCAGAGGCTATGCTGAAATACGGCACCGACAAGCCTGATTTACGCAATCCGCTGACCATTATTGACTTGTCAGACTTCTTCTCCCGTTGTGAATTCGAGCCTTTTAAGAACCGCATTGTTCGGGCAATTCGTGTTCCCGGCTGCGCGTCTCAGTCGAAAAGCTTTTTTGAAAACATGCTTAAATTCGCAACCGAAATCGGCATGAAAGGCCTTGGTTATATTAAATGCGGCGAAAATAATGCACTTGCAGGGCCGATTGCGAAATTCATTCCTGATGCGGAGTTGCCTGCATTCTTTAGCGAAACAGGCGCAGCTGACGGCGATGTGGTCTTCTTTATTTCCGATTCGCCTAAGGCTGTTGCGCGTCTTGCCGGGCAAATTCGCACAGAGCTTGCCGACCGCCTTGACCTATTGGAAAAAGATGCGTTCCGCTTCTGCTTTATCGTTGACTTCCCCATGTACGAAAAGGATGCCGATTCCGGCAACATTATCTTCACCCACAACCCATTCTCTATGCCCCAGGGCGGCATGGATTCGCTGCAAAATTGCAATCCGCTTGACATCATGGCATATCAATATGACATCGTGGTGAATGGCGTGGAGCTTTCCTCAGGTGCGGTTCGAAACCACAATCCCGAAATCATGGTAAAGGCCTTTGAAATTGCGGGTTACAGCGAGGCGGATATTGAGACACAATTCGGCGCGTTGTACAACGCGTTCAAGTACGGCGCACCTCCTCACGCAGGTATGGCACCGGGCATTGACCGCATGGTTATGCTGCTTACCGGCGAAAAGAGCATCCGCGAGGTTATTGCATTCCCCTTAAACGGCAATGCGCAGGACTTGCTTCTTGGTGCACCCGGCGAAGTTACGGAGGCGCAGCTGCGTGAGGTTCACATTAAAATTCGCTAATTAAGGAAGGGACTTTTATGAATCAACTTATTTTAGAGCTTGCGGCGGTTAACAAGTTGAAGCTTTCGGAAGCGGAAACGGCTGAAATTTGCGATGCATTTACCTCGTTTACGGCAGATTTCGACGCGATGGCAGCAGTTGAAACGGGAGATTTGGAGCCGCTTGTTTATCTTGTTTCCATGAATAATATTTTCCGCAAGGATATTGCAAAGCACAAAATCAGCAGGGAACGCTTGCTTCAAACAGCACCGGAACATCAAAACGGCGGCTTTGTCGTACCCAAAATTGTGGAGTAATTTCCACCTACTTTTTATACAGAAAAGAGGAAAAACGCTTGAAAACATCGGAATTCCAGAAGGGCATTTTTATCACCGAATGCGGCACAAACGCAACCGGCAAAAAAATTGCCCTTGACGATACAATTCTTACGACTGATGTACTTGCGACAGCAGGCTCGAAGATGCTGCACAATTTTGTGCCGCCTTTTACTGCGACAGCTGTTGCACGGCTGCAGGACGCGGGCTATGTGGTGGAAGGAAAGACAAACGTGGGCGAATTCGGCATTGACTTCATTGGAGAAACCTCTCATTTTGGCGCGGTAACGCTGCCGGGAAGTGATGCTCTTTGCGGCGGTGCAGGTGCGGCAGTTACCGAGGAGCTTGTTTCCGCAGTACTTTGCCCGGACAGCAACGGTTATCCGCGGCGTTCTGCGGCTTTTAGCGGCAGCTTTTTTATCAAGCCGACTTACGGACTTGTTTCGCGCTTTGGCGTAATTTCCACCGTTGCTTCTTCGGAGCAAATTGGTGTTATGTCTGCAAATGCGAAAGATGCGGCTGAAATTCTTTCGGTTATTGCGGGCATGGATGAAAACGACGGAACCTCTCTGCAAACGGAAAAAGTGCAGTTTTCTGCGGAACCTTCTGTGCAGGGACTCAAAATTGGTGTGCTGAAAAACCTGGTGGACGAAGCCGACGATGCCACAAAGGCCGCTATTGCGTCCTTTCTTGCTCTGCAAAAAGACGGCGGCGCACAGATTGAAGAACTTGTATTTCCTGAACTTTCTATGGCCAATACAGCCTATCAAACACTTTCTGCGGCTGAAATATGCAACAATCTGTCGCGATTTGACGGTATTAAATTCGGCCATCGGACGGAAACCTTCAGAAACCACGACGACATCTGCATAAACTCTCGCAGCGAAGCGTTTGGCACCCATGCCAAGCAGGTGATTTTGCTTGGTTCCCATGTGCTTTCTAAGAAGATGTACGACAAAACCTATTATAAGGCCATGATTTTGCGGCGCAAATATAAGATGATGCTATCGGAGTTGTTCGCCAAGTACGACGTACTTGTCCTGCCGGTTGCAGCCAAGTCGAGCTACACAACTGAATCTATTTTGAATTCTTCAAGCACTCAAAATGAGTGTAGATTCACTTCGCTTTCGAGTCTAACAGGTTTCCCCAGTGCAGCCATTGCAACAAAGGAGCCTTGCAGTAAAACTCCCGTTGGTGTGCAGGTTCTGGCGAATGACTTGCAAGAAAACATACTATTCAGCATTGCCGCATATACGCAAAAACAGCTGCAAGGAGGTGCAAAATGACACAGTATGAAGTGGTTTTGGGACTGGAAGTCCACGTAGAGCTTGCCACAGAGTCGAAGATTTTTTGCAGTTGCTCGGCGAAATTTGGTGCGGACGCAAATGAAAATGTCTGTCCCGCATGCTGCGGCATGCCCGGTATGTTGCCCGTTACCAACGAAAAAGTTGTAGAACTTGGCATTACAGCCGGAATTGTGACGAATTGCCATATCAATCAGACGAATACCTTTGATAAAAAGAATTATTTCTATCCTGACCTTCCCGCAAGCTATCAAATTACGCAGCTGTATGCACCGATTTGCGTTGATGGTTGTGTAACCATTGATTTGCCAAACGGTGAGAAAAAAGATATCCGCATTAAGCAAATTCATATGGAAGAGGACGCCGGAAAGCTTGTTCACGACCAGTGGGAAGAGAATTCGCTTATTGATTACAACCGCACCAGCGTTCCGCTGACAGAAATTGTCAGCGAGCCTGACTTCCGTTCGGCGGAGGAGGTTGTTGCGTATCTAACAAAGCTACGCAGCATTTTGCGCTTTGCCAAGGTTTCTGACTGCCGTATGGAGCAAGGTTCTATGCGCGCGGATATCAATCTTTCGGTACGTCCGGTTGGCGAAACCAAGCTTGGCACCCGTACGGAAATGAAGAATATGAACTCCATCAGTGCCATTGTACGCGCTATTGCTTACGAAACGCAACGGCATATTGACGCTCTTGAAGAGCATACAGAGGTGCTTGTGCAGGAAACCCGCCGCTGGGACGACGTAAAAAACAAAAGCTTTCCCATGCGTAACAAGGAAAATGCAGCCGATTACCGTTATTTCCCAAACCCCGATCTTGTGCCGATTGTGATTACAGATGCGTGGATTGAGGACATCCGCAATGGACTGCCTGAAATGCCCGATGTGGTGAAAGCGCGGCTGTTGACCCTGGGATTGAGTGAAAAGGACTGTGACGTTATTGTCAGCAGCAAGACCTTGGTGGACTTATTCGACGGAACTTATGCGATTTGTCAAAATGCAAAAGAGAGTTCGAATTGGATTTCGACTGAATGCATGACGATTGCAAACAGAAATCAAGTCGCACTTGACGACTTTGTGCTTGACGGCACAAAGCTGGGCGAACTGATTCAACTGGTTATAAATGGCGATATCAACAGAAACAGCGCAAAGACGGTTCTTGCCGCGATTTACAGCGACAATGTTTCCCCTGCTGCCTATTGCAAGGAACACGGCCTTGTAAATCTCACGGATGAAAGTGCATTAACAGGCATTATTGACGCGGTCATTGCACGCAATGCGCAATCTGTTGCGGATTATAAAAACGGCAAGGAAAAGGCCTTAGACGCAATTTTCGGGCAGGTCATGCGAGAGACAAAAGGCAGCGGAAATCCAGGTGTTATCCGCAAGATTCTGCTTGAAAAGCTGTCATAAACCCGCATAAATATTCAAGAACTTGCAAAAAGCCGATGAAACACACTGTTTTCATCGGCTTTTTTTGTTTACTCAAATTTCAGGATCTATTCAAACACAAGCTTTCCAAAACACTCCGGCCGATGGAAATCCGGCTCCTGCGCTACAACCGGGCTCCAGCTGCCATAATGCGTATGGTCTGTAAGATCGCCGCATTTGTAGAAGTTGCCGCGCATTTCCGTCCCCTTTTCTGCAGCAAACTCAGGAAAAAACTCCTGCAAAAATTCAAAAGGAATGGAAAAACGAATATCCCAGCTATCGTCGCAGACCGTGGTTGCAACCGCAAAATCATAAGAGAACTCCGTCAGTTCCATACAGGTGCGGGGGGAAC
>JGI994J12354_10003246_pt1 | contig 15303 bp, 10 predicted proteins | sample IntmicLarv3ML3BL_FD_12354 | JGI IMG/M metagenome (IMG submission 12354)
CTATGAACGGCGATATCGGCTTCATCATTAAAAAGAGCCTCCTCTAATTCCTTAGTAAACAAGCCGACTCGCTCGAGTTTCGACAAAGACCAATTTTGCTTTTTGTCGCCCAAAGTCTTGTATTCTTTTATTTCAAAAGACACTCCTGGCAATCTTGCAGAAAGATATCCCGCTGTCATCTTTGCTTGAATCAATGCAAGCGGACTGCCCCTAGTTGCCAATCTAAAAACTTTTTTCATTAAAAAAAAGCTATACCATATAGAGATTTTTGAAAGAAAATTTTTCCTTGAGAATGAAGAATTGTATTCTAGTCTTTCTTGTGGAGAAGTTAAGAATATATGTCCATATTTTTCATTAGTCGCTTCCTTTAGGAGTGTTTATTAATACTTTTCCAAGTCACAATTTTTCATTTTTCATTCTTCATTTAAAAAGAACCGGGTGGTTTGGAATTTTCACATCTCCAACCACCCGTAATACTAATCAAATAACGCATATCAAAAAATTGATTGAACTTTTGGGAGTATAGCGAACAAAGCGAATTGCTTCGAACGAAGCGCGTGAAATTGTATCTTCGAAAAGTATTAATAAACACTGGAAGAGGAAAACGCCAAACTAATTAACATATTAAAATACAAATACATACACATTCAACTTCTCCATTTTTTCGACTTGACAATTTTTAACAAAAAAATGGAATTCCGAACCTTGCGAAGAATGTAAATTGGGTGTGACAAATCAAAACCTAAAAAATTCCTCCTCATTAATACTGACAAATTATCGAAAATGAAAATCAATATAAAGAAAACTATAGCTATCGTAGGTGCACTTTTTGCTCTATTTACGCCTACTCAAATATTAGCAACTACCAATTGGACTGGCAATATCAGCAACGATTGGCACGAATCAGGAAATTGGAGCAATGGAGCTCCTGTTTATGGCAATGATCCTTATATCACTTTGGGAATCGTTGATATGACATCTACAGTCGATATATCTACCACGCTAACGCTACAGAACGCTATACTTAATATTAAAAATGCTTATTTTCGTAATAGTACTACTTTACTTTTCGGCGGAAGTGATGTAACTACATCCATTTTTCTGGATAATGCTCAAGCACATACACCGCTAGAAGTTCACAATGGACATTTAGGTCTAGATAATAATTCTACTTTTACTGCTACAATATTGACTATTTCTGATTCTAGTATTTCAATTGATAACTCGTCTAAATTGAATACTTCTTATGTATATGCCTCCGAGAATTTATCAGTAATTATTTCCAGAAATAGTGAATTCTTAAATACGTCAAAAACTGATAATTGGATTTTTTCTGGAACTTTATCTCTTGCAGCTGGCGGAACTTTTATGGGAACTGACAGTAATTTAACATTTGATAATAATGTTTCTATCCTTTTTGATTTGACCAATCTCAGTGAATATAATGAAACTAAGATTTCTGCACAAACTATAACATTAAAAGACAATGTAACACTCATCATCTCTAATTTCTCCGAAGAATCTCCTTTTGCAAGCGGTGATTCTTTCGACTTATTTGATGGTACTATCGTTGGAACATTTGCATCAATACAACTAAATAAGCTCACCGAAGGTTTATTCTGGGATTTGACCGACCTATACATAACAGGAACAATCAGAGTAGGTGGCACTGTGATTCCCGAACCTTCAACTTATGCGCTCATTTTTGGCATATTAGCCCTTGCTTTAGCTATCTATCGCAAAAGATTTTTCTGATAATCAGATTATCTTTCGTATTATAAACGATAATATCTACTTCTTTATAAAAAAGAAACTGACGGGTAGGAAATTTTTTACATTCCCTACTCGTCCATGATACTAATCAACTATAATATAATTCTTAATTTTCCTTTCTTAATTCTTCATCAAAAAAATGACTTGCGATATTTTTTTGCTCTTACAAAATCGTTTGTTTGAATTTTAATGATTATGAACAAACCTAAAAAAGTTGCAATATTAACAGCAGGCGGACTAGCTCCTTGCCTGTCTAGCGCAGTCGGCGGTCTTATCGAACGCTACACAGAAATAGATCCTTCTATCGAGATTATTTGCTATCTCGACGGTTACAAAGGTCTCTTACTTGGCAATAGCATAAAGGTTACTGACGAGATTAGAGCAAATGCCGATATTATGTATAAATTCGGTGGTTCTCCTATCGGTAATTCTCGCGTGAAGCTCACTAACGTGAAAGATTGTGTAAAGCGCAATCTCGTTAAAGAAGGTCAAGACCCTCAAAAAGTAGCAGCTGACCAGCTCATTAAAGACGGAGTTGATGTTATCCATACTATCGGCGGTGACGACACTAACACTGCGGCAGCTGACTTGGCAAAATTCTTGAAAGAAAATAATTATGCCCTTACAGTTATCGGTCTGCCAAAGACTGTTGATAATGACGTTTTCCCTATCGCTCAAAGTCTCGGCGCTTGGACTGCCGCAGAAGAAGGTAGCGTTTATTTCAACAACGTTGTTAGCGAATCTACCGCGAACCCACGTATGCTCATCATCCACGAAGTAATGGGCAGAAACTGTGGCTGGCTTACCGCTGCAACAGCTTTGCAATACCGCAATCTTTTGGCTCACGACGAGTGGTTGCCAGAAATCGGCGTAAGCAAAGAAAGACGCGATGTTCACGCTATCTACATTCCCGAGCTTGAACTTAATCTCGAAAAAGAAGCAGCTCGCCTCAAGAAATTGATGGATAAAAATGATTGCGTTAATATGTTTATCTCTGAAGGTGCTGGCGTAAAAACTATTATCGCTGAAATGGAAAGTCGCGGCGAAGAAGTTCCAAGAGACGCATTTGGTCACGTAAAGCTCGACGCTATCAATCCAGGAAAATGGTTCGGTAACCAATTCGCTCAAATGATAGGCGCAGAAAAAGTTCTCGTTCAAAAGAGCGGCTACTACGCACGCGCAGCAGCTTCTAACGCAGAAGACTTGCGCTTAATCAAAAGCTGTGTAGACCTCGCTGTCGAATGCGCTCTCAGACGCGAAAGCGGCGTTATCGGTCACGACGAAGATAATAACAACATCCTCCGTGCTATCGAATTTAACCGCATCAAAGGAGGTAAACCATTCGACATCAAAACTCCTTGGTTCACCGATATGCTAAACGAAATCGGCCAAAAATAACTAGATAATATATTTGAAAAGGGCATTTTATTAATAAGAATTCTTATTAATAAAATGCCCTTTTTGTTTATATTTTTTAGTTTCTAAAGAGGCGTACTTCGTACTTTATCTTTTGATTAAAGTTTTTAGGAGGCTTTTTGCCCCCTAGCCCCCACGTAAAGGCTTTGAATGGAAAAAACCTTGTTTGGGATTGGAAGGCTGAAGCCCCGTAGTTGCTTGTTATAATCTTGCATAGTTTGTGTGGGTGGGTGTATGGTATAGAGTATGAAAAGAATTGAGATAAAGGAGTTAGATAGGAATATTGTTTCATTATTGAGTGAGAATTGGATGTTAATAAGTGCAGGAAACAAAGAGACGTTTAATTCAATGACAGCGAGCTGGGGCGGTCTGGGGTTTATCTGGAATAAGCCAATCGCGATATCAATGATAAGGCCGCAGAGACACACATATAATTTTACTGAAAAGTGCGAATGCTTTACACTATCTTTCTATGATGAAAAATATAAGGATGCGTTAAAGATTTTTGGTTCATTGTCTGGAAGGGATGTAAATAAAGTTGAGAAAACGAAATTCACACCAGCCTTTACGCCCGATGGAAACCCTACATACGAAGAGGCTTTTTTGACTTTAGAGTGTAAAAAAACTTATGCAGACTTTTTAAATGCCGATTCATTTATAGATAAGTCTTTGTGCGATACTTGGTACCCCGCAAAAGATTTCCATAAAATTTATTTTGGCGAAATTATGAATGTTTTTGTGAAATAAATAAAAAGATTATGAGAATTATTTTCACTATACTATTATTTTTTGTAAGCATCACCGCATTCTGCGATGTGGATAAAAACAAAGTTTTCGTAGTTGCAAATAGTAAAATTGCAGAGTCTGTTGCGCTCGCAAAAAAATACGCACAACTGAGAGATATCCCTGAAAAAAACATTATATGCGCAGACTTCCCTACCAAAGAAATAATCAGTAAAGACGATTACGAGAATCTTTTTTTGAATCCTCTTTTGAGTGAACTTGAAAAAGTTAACGCCGTAAAAATCATAACAGAAACAAAAAAACCTTTAGCACACGACATCGATTTTTTGGTCTTATGCAAAGGTATTCCTATGAAAATCTATGCGGAAAAATCTGAAAAAAAATCTTATGGACCAAGCGTAGATTCTGTACTTTCATCTTTATTTTTGAAAAAAGATGAAAAGCAAAATGCTGTAAAAAATCTGCTTTTTGAAAATCCAAATCCTAACATTTTCAAAAGCCTCGGAGTGTTAAGAGTCGCAAGAATAGATGGGCATTCGTACGATGATGTACATAAATATTTAGAAGATACAATCTATGCCGAAACTCACGGAGTCCGTGGCAGAGCCTACATAGACAAGTCTTCTTACGTAATAAAAAAGAACACTGTTCTAGACGAAGCAGAGCAAATTTTGACTAACTATGGATTTGATATTTCAATTAATCCGTCAAACGAATTGTTTTTCTTTACAGAGCGACTTGATTCTCCTGTATTTTATTTTGGTTGGTATAGCAATGTTCCAAAATTTTATTTAAAAGATTCTACCCCCGTTGCAAAAGGGGCTGTGATGGCGCATATATATTCATACTCAGCGAAGACACTCACAAGCTTAGATCCTTGGTGTCCTAAACTTCTATCAAAGGGCGCCTGCGCAACTTTAGGAAATGTTGATGAACCTTTTTTTGCGATGTCACACAACTTTGATAAATTTATGAAAGCTCTATCGCTCGGATTCACAACAGGCGAAGCTTCATACTACTCGCAAAGAGTCTTGCACTGGCAGACAGTTTTTTTTGGCGACCCAATGTATAAACCATTCAAATATTCTCTGGAGAATCAACTGGCAGATATAGAAAAATCTCAAGACAAATTAAGTCAATATGTGGTGATACGAAAAATGAATCTTATTCAAAAAGAAGGTGGAATTGAAAATGCAATAGCATTTGGAAAAAAGTATGAAAATCTTTTAACATTTGCACCTGCATTATATTGGAAGTTGTGCGAACTTTATCAAAAATCTGACAATCAAAAAAGTGCAATTGATTACGCAATCAAAGCTGGAGCCACAGCTACAAACGATATTGATTATGACGGATTGATTTTTGAAATTTCAGATTACATATCTAAAAACATAAAACAAACCGCCTACCCTATTCGCTTTTGCGAGCCTATTATAGAGCGAAGATTTTCAGATGAAGATTTTTTACGCGCTATATTGCCAATAGCAAAAAACTATGCGCAAAAATCAAATAATCTTGATTTAGTAAAAAAGTATTCTGAAAAACTAGAAGAATTTGCACGCAAAGATGCAGAAGCGAAAGCTGCAAAGCAAAAGTCAGAAGAAGCTAAAAAAGCTAAAGAAAGTTCTGCTCAACAAAAATAATTTCTCCGAAAAATTATTTGGAAATTTTTTCAGACAACCTATATGCCACAATTGTTGCTTGCGGAAATTTGCGTCTATTCCATCTATTCCAAGACAATTTTATTGCGAAATCTAATGTAGTATTTGTTGGTGGAATATCGTCTGCACTACGCCAAGCAACTGCGTTTATCCATTGTCCATTTTCAAGAGGAATCATTGTTTTATAGTTTTGCATAGAACCAAAAACTTCAGGTTCTTTCTCTAAAACAACATCACGAACAACAAAGATAGGCTCTCTATTCCCTTCGCCGTAAGGGTGAAGCATTTCAAGTTCATCCAAGAGTTCAACTCCTATATCAGACTTATTTAAATCTAACGCAACTTCAATATTTTCTTCAAAGATGGAAGCATCTGCACGCGAATTTATTGATGCATTCAAGCGCTCTTGAAAAATTTCCATCTCATCAATTTTTACAGAAACTCCGACTGCCATAGGGTGTCCGCCCCAATTGCCAAGCAAATCCGCACAATCGTCCAAACACTCCATCAAGTTAAGACCTTGAATGCTGCGTCCTGAACCTTTTGCATAACCAGTCTCGTCAACTTCGCCAAACACGATAACAGGCTTATGATACTCTCTGCTCAACTTACCTGCGATAATTCCAACAACACCTGGGTGCCAAGTTTTATCATAGACAATTATACATTCATTTTTTTCAAGAGAGTGTTCTTTGATTTGTGCATCTGCGCCTTCAAAAACTGCACGTTCAATTTCTTGTCTTTCTTTATTTACATCGTTGAGCTCGCAAGCTGCACGAAAGCAAGTAGTAAAGTCGTCACCCAAAAGCATTTCAAGAGGCAATGATGCATCAGCCAAGCGTCCGCTAGCATTTATGCGAGGTCCGAGTTTAAAAGAAATATCTATAGGTGTGATATCTTCGCCAATATCTATGCCGCTTGCCTGAATCAATGCGCGTATTCCTGTGCGTTTTGATGACTTCAATTTTTTGATGCCATACCTTGTGAGAATTCTATTCTCGTCACGTAAAGGAACCAAGTCGGCAACAGTTCCAAGAGCTACCAAATCAAGATAGTCTTTCAAAATCAAATCCCAAGAACGCTTGTCGCCAAGCTCGCGGAGCTCTTTAATAAGCCCGTGCGCAAGTTTGAAAACCAAGCCTACTGTGCAGAGTTGTTGCCAAGGAGCAGTACTTAAATCCAAAACATTTGGATTCACAAAAATGCAATCTTTATGATTATTTTCTTTTGATTGATGATGATCTACAACAATCATATCAATATTCAAACTGCGTATATATTCAATAGATTCATACGCATTTGTTCCGCAATCGAGCGCTATAAGCAAGTCTGGATGACCGTCAGCTAGAGCTCTTTCAAGCGCTGCCTTGCTAAGACCATACCCCTCGTCCATACGGCGTGGAACAAAGTATGATGGATTTAAATCAAAGTGTCTTAAAATATTTACAAGAAATGCTGTACTTGTAATTCCATCGACATCGTAGTCGCCAAACACAGAAATCTTTTGCTTTTTTTCGATAGCTTCAATGATTCGCAAAACCGCAGCTTTTAGATTTGTAAGACGAAAAGGATTATCTAAATCTGCTAGCTTAGGACGCACAAACATTTTTGCACGCAAAGGGTCGCCATAACCTCTTTGCAAAATGAGAGCTGCCAAAATATGACTCACGCCCAAATATGCACCTAGGTCGGCTGCCAACTTGCTATCGTACTCTGCAAAATTCCACTTCATATATTTGATAAAAAAGGAGCTTTTTTAATGATCAGCTCCTTTTAATTTTTAAATTATTATTTCTCTTCTTGCCACTCGTAATTTGTTTTGAACTCTTTATCTTCAACATTTTTGCGGCTACCTTTGTGCCACCAGTAGAAGATTGGACTTGCGATATAAATCGAAGAGAATGTACCAACTGCGATACCAATTACAAAGACCAAAGAGAAATCTTTAATCAAACCTGTACCGAAAATGTACAATGCTAAAGCAGCTAAGAAAGTAGTAGTACTTGTCAAAATTGTACGAGACAATGTTTTGTTGATAGACAAATCGATAATATCTTTCAATGCCATTGTAGGACGCATTTTCAATTCTTCACGAATACGGTCGAACACAACGATAGTATCGTTGATAGAATAACCTACGGTCATCAAAATAGCCGCAATCATCGGAGCACTGAACTGCCCTGCGCCGATTCCAAAGAATTTACCCAAGACAATATAAATACCGATAGTCAAGAACAAGTCGTGAGCCGTCGAAACCAAAGCACCCATACCGTAACCAAGTTCGAATCTGAAAGCCACATACAAAAGCATAATCAACATAGCAAGAGCACAAGCAATAATCGCATCCCTAGTAATAGACTTACTAACAGTAGCTCCGATACTTTCTTTAGCAATCAAAGTTAACCCAGCGTCTGGGAATTTTTGAACAAGACTTGCAAAGAGCAAATCACCCTTATCTGTTTGAGTTTGAAGATTCAAAAACTCTTTGCGAGAAACGATATCTGTTTGGAATGCAACTTGAATTTCTTCCAAGCCTTCAATTTCAGAAGAGAGCGCTTGAATTTCGTTGATAGATAATTTTTTCTCAAAGCCAACAGTCAAACTTTCACCACCAGTGAAGTCAACGCCCAAGCTCTTGCTGCCTTGTTGAACGATAACGGTCAAGCAGAACGCAAACAATGCAATACAAGCTATGCAAGATACTTTTGCATATTTTAAGAATTTGAAATTAGTTTCGTTTTTAATCAGAGAGAATGAGAATCCTTTTCTGATAATACGCATTTTAACAAGCATTTCCAAAAGCGCGCGATTGAAAACCAAAGCACAGAAAAGAGTTGTACCTATACCAACAGCCAAAGTAACACCGAAGCCCTTGATTGGACCTGTACCAAATTTCCACAAAATTATCGCGATAAGAAGAGTTGTTAAGTTAGCATCGATAATAGTAGACATTGCCATTTTGTAACCTTCTTGCAAAGAGTTCCAAAGGCTTTTGCCTAATTTAAATTCTTCACGCATACGTTCAAAGATAAGAATGTTTGCGTCGACAGCCATACCCACAGTCAGAGCCAAAGCTGCGATTCCAGGAAGCGTCATTGTAGCACCAAAGCTTGCGAGAACACCTACAAGAATAACAACATTCAATGCCACAGTTAATACTGCAGTTACACCATAAATCTGGTAATACAAAAGCATAAATACTATAACAACCATAGTTGCCATAAATGCCGCGAACAAAGATGCCGCACGTGAATCTTCAGCCAAAGAAGGACCAACTTCGTTAAGAGAAGTTCTTGTCAAACCGAAAGCCAATGGATTGTTCAAAGCATTTGCCAATTCAACGGCTTCGCGATGAGTAAAGTTACCAGAAATTTGTCCGTGTTCAGAAATCACTTGATTGATACCAGGCGCACTAATCAACTTGCCATCGAGCACGATAGCCAAAGGTTGACGTGTACCAGTTTCTCTATCTTTTTCAAAAATTGTTCTTGTGATTTTTTCAAATTGCTTTGAGCCATCTGGAGTAAAAGACATTGTAACGATAAATTGATTTACTCCTTCAAGAGCCACACCTGCCTTAGCAATAATATCACCACTAGCTTCTGGAATACGCTTTACGTACATAGGGATTTCTGTGAGTTGATTGCCTCTTTCAGACTCCATAATCATCAAATCATAGCCAACAGGAATCTCCGACAATGGAGGGCGTGCGCTAGATGGAGTGATTGTACGATGACCCACTTTAAATTCTAGCTTCGCAGGACGTGACAATTCTTCAATAGCTTCTGGATTGTCTTTCAATGAAACGCCTGGCATTTGAACTTCAACAGAGTTTGCACCTATTACGCGAATAGTAGGCTCAGTAACACCAAGACCATTAACACGACTATTGATAACATTCAATACGCTCTCTAATTGAGTAGAACGATTTTCAGAATCAGTTGATAATTCTTCGTCATTAATCGCCAATGTGAAAGATACGCCACCTTGCAAATCGAGGCCTTGTTTGATTGCACTCTTGCTACGCTTGTAAAGTTCTTTAATCAAAATGTTGTTGCGCTTAGTCAAAACATTGATGTCGCGAACATTGATATCTGGGAAAAACTTCGCCAAGTCTATCTGATTCTTGTTGCTGTACTCGCGCAAAGCAATGAAAAGAGTCGGATATTTATCTGGAGAAGATGCGTGATTTTCTGCATCTACCAAAGAATTCGCTTGATCAAGAAGATTTGCGAACTCTTCTTGATGAGCAGTAGCACTAACTCTGATATAATCATCAAAAGGAGTGTCTTTAAAAGGAATCATCGCAGCGACCGCCCAAGCGACCACAGCAAAAGTTATAATTAATTTCCAAGCAATACTACGATTCATTTTTTTTTAAATACTAGTTTTTCTTTGCTTCTGCTTTGCGAGATAAATTGTCGCTCACCGCAGATTTTAAAATTTCGATTTTAACATTATCGGCAATTTTAATGATGTATGTAGATTCTTTAATATTAGTTACAGTGCCATAAATGCCACCAATAGTAACAACATCATCATCTGTTTTGATTTCGCTTAGCATTTGTCTGCGTTGCTTTTCGCGCTTGCGTTGAGGCGCAATAAGCAAAAACCACATACCTGCAAAAATAAGAAGCAAGATAATCCATTGTTGACTAGAAGAACCTGTAGCAGTTTCTGTGATTTCAGCGACTTCAGCCTGAGCGAAAATGTAATTGATGTATTCCATAATTTATCGATAAATATTAAAAGGAACCATTAAAGATTTGTTTTAAAATACTGCAAGACTTTTTTAGGAATATAAAGATTTCAAAAAACAAAGAAAAAAAGGTCTACAAAAGATAAAGATGTTAACGATAAAGAAAATTCCGAACTGAAATTTCACCCAAAAAGAAATTTAAAAAATCTTAATGAAATAATTAAAATATTCTTGACACAAAGAGTCTAAAAAATCTTAATAGCCAGCTTATAAATTATTCGGGCGATAGCGCAGCCTGGCTAGCGCATCTGGTTTGGGACCAGAGGGTCGGGGGTTCGAATCCCTCTCGCCCGACGTAATTAAAAGCCTGATAAACAGTACGTTTACAGGCTTTTTTATTTGATAAATACTAGGCTAGAGGGTTTTAATGTGGGGTTCTACTGGTGGTCTAGCGGTGGTCTAAAAGTAGTCTAATGTTGACTTTTTTGTTCTACAGTCTCCAACATAGATTCTATAACAAAAAGAAAAACCACAAAAGAATGAAGACTCTATTTAGAAGATTTTTGGTTCAAAGATTCAATTTCAAGAAACTATAGAGCAAGACAAAAAAAGCTTGCCACGCTGATGAATAAAGGGAAAACTCAACGTTTTCACAACCGAATATCACAGAATAATATGGCATTATTAGGATATATAGTATTTGCTGCAAGGCATTCAAAAAGCAACGATTCAATGCCACTTTTAATAATTTTTGCAATAATAATAGTCATTGGAGGTATATATCTGTATATTACGTCATGGTTAGATAGTTATAAAATAAAGCAACACGATTTAGCTAAAAAATTGGCATTTGAATTTTTTTTAAAAGAAGAGAAGAATAACACACGCCCAAAGGATCTTGTTGATTATACGAAGCAACTAATTAAAATAAAATATAAATTTATACCCGATACCGAAATTAGAGGATATAAGAGATGTTATTATATGAAAACTCCTAAAGATTTTACTTGGATTGAAAATTCTCCTACGGAATGTCATAAGTTAAATTGCTCTGTAGATGCATGTGAACATAATAAAAAGCCAAGATGTGAACTTCATAAAAAATTTGATTTTGATTATCTACGCAGAAAGTTTTACTAATGGATATTGATTCTTATGATAAATATTTGGCAGAAATACGTTCTGCCAAAGCAGATCTAGATAAACAATTAGAATATATATTATCTCAGGCAGAACATGAGAGACGAAAAATAGATTTGTATTTAGCCGATAAAACAAATGAGGTTGATAGAGAATGTAAAGAATTAAGGCAAAAAATAGATATATATTTAAACGATAGAATAAATGAGCTTGCAAAAGAGGGTGAAGAGTTAAGGAAGAAAGAATTAGAACTACGTCATAAATATAAATTGCATAAAAAATTGCTTGATGAAGAGTATGAAAAAAAGAACAAAGAACTTTCATGTAAAGAAGAATCTCTAAGAAAATTAAAGCTATTTTTAGATGATATTGAACATAAAAATATCACCAATCTTCCCTATTATTTTTCATGCATAAGAGATTTCAAAGCATCGCTATTTGATGAAGCTGAACAATTTTTGAATGAAGAAAGAAGTGCATGGAAATCAGCGGAAATAGTAAGAGAGCTTAAAAATAAATATAAAGAAGAAATAAGATTAAGACAAGAAGCCGAAAATAAAACTGCATTTTACGAGTATATATATCCATCCTTGCAGGAAGATATAAAAGTAGAAGGTATAAAATTCAATATAGAAGAAAACGAATATACAGAAGAGGAAAGAGTAGATGAATTGCATTATTGGCTTACCCCTGAAGAATATAGAAAGCTTCCGCCTGTTGAAAAAAACCAAAAAGCACTCGATAGATATAAGAAAAATTTGAGCAAATGGGAAATTGGGAAATTATATGAAAATTATGTAGGATACCTACATGAACAAGTAGGGTATAAAGTTAATTATACAGGAATAAAGGATAAATTTGAAGATAGGGGACGAGATTTAATTTGTGAAAAGGATAATGAAGTTCTGATAATCCAGTGTAAGAATTGGTCGGCATCTAAAACGATTTACGAAAAACATATATTCCAATTTTTCGGGAGTGTTTTTGAATATACTAAAAACGTGGAAGAAAAAAGAGACATATTTCCGCGCAAAGTAAGAGGGATATTTTATACAACAACAGAGCTTTCGGATTTTGCACGAGAAGCTGCTAATTTTCTTAAGATTGAACTCGTAGAAAATCATGCTATGAATAAAGATTATTCTTGTATAAAATGTAATAAAGGAAAAGATGGCGAAAAAATATACCATTTGCCATTTGATCAACAATATGATTCAACAAAAATAGAGCCTAAAAAAGGCGAATTTTATGCTAAGACTTGCCAGGAAGCCGAATCTGCAGGATATAGAAGAGCTATGAGATATTTTCATTGAAATTTGAAAATAAATACAGACGAATAATTGCTCTACAAATGTTCCACATAAAATAAATTGTCCTTAATACTAATGTTTATGCCTACAATCTAAGAGTTTGCATCCCTCTCGCCCGACATTTATAAAACTTTTTATTAAAAAAAGGCGAATTTCATTAAATAAATTATTTAATAAAATTCGTCTTTTTTTGTACAAATTTTCTTTCTCTTTTTTTTAATGTGAAGCTCTTTTTTGTTGGGCTTTGCCCTACAACCCACGAAGGGCTTTCAGACATTTCGAAACCCTGAGCAAAGGCTCCGCGCCTTTGCAAACTCGGCAGGATATTTTCATTCATCTGCACCTGAGAGTAGTCACAATCTGCATAGACTATCTCACTGCATTGCTTTGCAATTGCTGTTCGCGATTAGCTGAATGAAGAATGAAGAATGAAGAATTATTTACACAATAGCTTTTCTTTTTTCGTTCAGCAACAGTCTGACGACAAGTTAAGCTTTGTATAGCGTATCCCTCCTAACGCGTAGAAGCATTGTGAAATAACTCTACGTGCAGATATTCTCTTGTCATCAGACTGTCGCTGAACAAATGGAAGATATAATCTCTATTATTAGTAAGAGAATGGAATCCTCATCCTTACATCAAAAGTTAAAGGACGTAGTCCGCCACTTTAGAAACTAAAAAAAATTGATGCGCACTTGAATCGGAAGTTATTGAATTTTGTTCTTTAAGTAGTGATAAAGCACGTAGTGCGCCTCTTTAGAAACTTTAAAAAATTCAAGCGATGGAACCGTCGTATTGCGAGCAACTGCAAGTACAGCACTTGCAGTCTCACCACTATGGATGCAAACCCCGTTTGCCTCGGTCGCAAGCTGAGCCCCAAGCGCTTGCTCGGGGATTCTAAAGTGGAGTTAATGGGCTTTGCCTTTTATTCGAATGTTGCGAGTCTCATATCACCTTGATTAACGAAAGCTTCGTGCATTGAGAATGCTTTAGCTAATGTTTGAGGGGTGTGACCGTGGGAAACGGATTTGAGATACGAGCGGAGTAAATCTCTGTATTCAGGAGCTACGACTTTGGATATGACTTCTTCTGTGCGTTCGAGAGGAGTCTTACCGCGAAGATCTGCAACGCCATATTCGGATACGAGAATTTTCACGCTGTGCTCAGTGTGGTCTATGTGAGAGCACAGAGGAACAAACGCACTGATTGCACCTCCCTTAGCAACTGCTGGAGTTGTGAAGATAGAAATGTAAGCTGCGTTAGTAAAGTCTGAAGAACCGCCAATGCCATTCATCAAATTTTTACCCATAATGTGAGTGCTGTTGACGTTACCAAAAAGATCAGCCTCTATAGCAGTGTTAATAGAAATCACACCTAAGCGACGAGCGACTTCAGGATTGTTAGAAATTTCTTGAGGACGAAGAACCATTCTTTCTTTAAAGAATTTCAAGTCTGAATAAATTTCTTGAAGTTTTTCAGGAGTTACAGTGAGCGATGTTGCAGACACAAAAGAAATATTGCCTTCTTTGATAGAATCAATCACTGAGTCCTGAGCAACCTCTGAGTACATATTGAAACTTGGGATGTCAGGATGATTTCCTAGTGCGCCAAGAACAGCATTAGCAATGTTGCCAACGCCACTTTGAATTGGAAGAAACTCTTGAGGAATTCTACCGGCCTTGATTTCAGCCGCCAAGAAGTTTGCAACATTTTCGCCTATCTTTAAAGTAATAGCGTCAGCTGGCTTAAAACCTGCAACTTCATCATTCTTGTTAGTCTTAACAATACCAACAATTTTCTTTGGGTCTACTTTAACAGTTGTAGTACCTACCCTGTCAGATGGCTTGTACACTGGAATCTCGCGTCTGTGAGGAGGATTTGCAAGTGTGATAATATCGTGCAAGCCTTTGAGAGAACTTGGATGATATTCATTTAATTCAATAATAATTTTGTCAGCCAAAGCCAAAGCCGTAGGCGCTGTACCAACAGAAGTTGTCAAAACAATCTCGCCAGAATCGCTAACATCACAAGCTTCAACAATAGCCCAGTCGAACTTACCAAAGAATCCATAGTTCATCTCTTGAGGCAATATAGATAAATTCATATCAATGAATTTCACGGTATTGCTGTTGATAGCCTTGCGCAAGTCTTCGTTAGACTGATAAGGAACTCTAAAATTAACTGCTTGAGCTTTTGCTAAAACGCCATCGCAAGAAGGCCCAGTTGAAGCACCACTATAGAGATTAACTTTAAAATCTCTACCCTCTTGATGCTCTTGAGTTGCTTTGTCTGCCAACGCAACAGAGACAGCTTTGATTGCACCTGCAGGAGTGAATCCGCTAATGCAAAGTTGTTGACCATTTTTAATGAAGCTTGCGGCTTCTTGTGCTGTAATAATGTTGTAGCTCATTTTTAGATTTAATGTAAAATTTAAAGGGACAAGTCTGATTTCGACTTATCCCTCTTTGTTTAAAAATTTTTGATTAGGAATGTGGAGCAAGTGTTGCGATAAAGAAACCCGCCACAATTGCAGTACCAATCACGCCTGCGACATTTGGAC
>JGI994J12354_10003247_pt1 | contig 15298 bp, 12 predicted proteins | sample IntmicLarv3ML3BL_FD_12354 | JGI IMG/M metagenome (IMG submission 12354)
GGACCAGAAGAACAATTACGAAAAGACCGCCAAAGAGGTCGCTTTCGAATGTATGGATCTCAGGATCCCTGCTCTTCTCAACGGAATGGATACCGATTCCGGCGGCGACGGTGCACAATGGGAATTAAAGGCCAAAGGCATGAACTTACCGCAAGCGATCGTGAAGAAGGATCATGAAGCAGTGGAAGCCTTGCTGGAATTGGGGAACGATCCGAACGGACTTTGCGACCCTGACGGCCACATGGAAGGAGTGGACTGCAAAGGTAAGACCCCGCTAGGTATCGCCGGTAGCATATCGGACGATAAAAGCATGAAATTACTGCTTAAGTACGGGGCCAATCCGAACGAAAAGGATACCAGGGGCAAAACCCCGATCGCATACTGCCTCGACCGTTTCACAGGCGAGAATGTTCTGGAAGATATGCAAAAAGCGGGTCTGGATATCAACGACTCGGTTGATAATGACGGCAACACGATGCTGCACTTGGTATGCGAGAACATGAACAACGACGGAGATGCGTCGAAGAAGTTCCTGAAACCGCTCATGCGCATGAAACCCGATCACAACAAAACGAACAGCAAGGGTGTAACGCCGTTGATGGTCATCTGCAAAGCGGGCAGTACCGCGGCAGAAGATGCTCAAATAACGTTGCTGGAAGCAGGAGCGAATGTCGGAGCAAAGGATTCCAGCGGAAACACTCCCCTCATGTATGCCGCATCCAACAAGGATAGGGCTAGAGCCAAGTCAATGGCGGAAATGCTGTTCGAATTCGGAGACCCGCTGTTGGATGCAGTGAACAACGCGAAACAGAGTACGTTGGATATCGCTGGATCAGCAAACAATGAACCTTTGATCAACTACTTACTAACAAAAATGTAAAACACTAAAGGTGAAAATATGGCTAACAAAGAACATGAAGAATTCCTGAAGGAAGTCGAAGAACTTGAAAACGGTGTTCAGGCAAATCGTGACAGAGCTGCCAGAGAACATGCGGCTCTTCAAATGGAAGCATACGAACAACAGAAGAAGATGATGGAGCAACAATTGGCATATCTTCCTCCCGAACAACGTGCCGAGATCATGAAGGCTTTCGAAGCTCAGGGCGCGGCGATCCTGAACGCGTACAACGGAACGGCTGCCGATGATGATGAAGAAGATGAAGAATTCGATGAGGAAGAGTTCCAGCGTTTCATAGAAATGAACACACCCTCACCCGAACACGCAAAATATCTGCCTATAGGTGCACTCCTCATCGGAACGTGGGGAGAACCGTACTCAACATTGGCGCTCATATCCGACGAAGAGGATGTCATCGACGCCCTCGAAGGCGGATGGGGCATTGAAGACCGCGAAGACGGATTGAAAATGATGAAATCCCTCTTGGAAGGGAGACATGCGAACAAGTTCAAAGCTGATCACTTGGCATTGAAAGCGGGAAAGAGAGATAAGGTGGACGAAGACGATGCCGAGGATTATGATGTTTCTGTCGCAGCCATCCTGGAGGTTTTGGAACTGCCGCAAAGTTACATCGATAACTGTAATACCCTTTACGCCTGGGACCTTGAACGCATCGGATACCTTGCAAGATTGTTTGCGCATGTGGGATACATCTCCGATGACGAAGCGTGGGACTGGATGAAGAAAGCGGGAGCCAAGATCAAAGAGAACTTCGACAGCTGGGAAGCATATATCGTATCGATCCTCTTGGGACGCGGATTCGCAATGGGACTTGCGGAAGAACCCTATGCCGTGGCTCTCGATCTCCTGACCGACAGCCGCAGTTTCCTGGACAGCCACCCGATAAAGGATCTGTGATCCCTTTTTCATTCCCGGTCGACCAAGGCCGGGAATATCGACCCTTTTTTGTACAATAAAATAAATATTGTTCTTTCGATACCCTGACTGGATGCACTCGGAAGATAATGGTATAGCACCTCCGCAAAAGAACGGTGGTCTTGTAACGGCACACAAGCTGGCAGAGAAACAGCAGGAGATCTCGGTCACTGAGTTCTTTGAGAAGAACAAACACATCCTTGGTTTCGATTCACGTTCCAAATCCTTGCTTATGGGAATAAAGGAAGCGGTGGATAACGCATTGGATGCATGCGAGGAAGCGGGATTCCTTCCCGATATCATCGTAAAGATCGAGAGACTGCCCGAAGATGATGAATACAGAATATACGTGGAAGACAACGGACCGGGTATCATAAAGAAGATGATCCCGAATGTCTTCGGTCGTCTTCTTTACGGATCAAGATTCCATGCCCTCAGACAGTCGAGAGGACAACAGGGAATAGGTATCTCGGCCACGGTCATGTACGGTAACATCACCACCGGGAAACCTGCTCACATACGTTCAAAGATAGAGGGGGACGAAGAAGTAGCATGGGAAATGGATATAACCATAGATACCAAAGTGAACCGTCCCAATGTGACCAACGAGACCGCATTCATTTGGAACGGAAAGGAACACGGTACCAGCATCGAATATACCACGAAAGGAAGGTACATAACGGGTAAACAATCCATATTCGAATATCTTCGTGACACTGCGATCGTCAACCCCCACACAAAGATCGAATTCCATGATCCGGAAGGAAAGAAATACTCCTTCGAAAGAGCAACGGAGCAGATGCCTCCGAAATCCAAGGAAATAAAACCCCATCCCGAAGGAATGGAGATCGGGGACTTGATGAAATATGCTCAAAACACACAGCAAAAGACCGCAAAGGCATTCCTGAAAAGCGATTTCTCCAGGATAACCGACAGGATCGCCGAAGAGATCCTGGAAAAAGCGGTTGTTAACGCCAACACCAAACCTGAAAAATTAACAAGGGATGACTGCAAAGCCATCGTGGGTGCGATCGAGAAAGTAAAGATAATGGCTCCCCCCACGGATTGTTTGTCCCCCATAGGAGATAACCTGATCAAAAAGGGACTCATGCATATCCTCGAAGGGTTGAGGCCGGAATACTACGCCACACCCGTCACGCGGTCCCCGAAGGCCGTCAACGGTAATCCGTTCGTTGTGGAGGCAGGGATAGTCTACGGGGGAGAGATACCCGCAGACGGTCAGGTCACGATCCTAAGGTTTGCGAACCGCGTTCCCCTTCTCTACCAGCAGGGTGCGTGTGCGATAACGAAAGCGATATCCGAAATGGATTGGAGGAGATACGGCCTCGAACAGAGAGGCGGCAAGGGAATACCTTACGGACCTGCGATAATATTGGTTCATGTTGCCTCCACGAAAGTACCCTTCACATCCGAAGGAAAGGAAGCGATCGCAAGTTTCCCGGAACTTCAGAATGAGATCAGTCAGGCACTGAGACTATGTGCCAGGAATCTAAAGAGCCATCTCAACAAAATGGAAAGAAAATCCAAGACTCACGCAAAATTCGAGATCGTCCAAGAGATCCTTCCGGATCTGGCGAAGAAATCATCTTCGATGCTCAACCGTCCGTTACCCGACCTGAGCAGGACGATCAGCAAGATAATGAATGTGGTGTGGATAGAACCTTCGGTAAAGAAGGGCGGAAAGAATTCAAGGACGGTCTCATACACAGTTTACAACTACACGACCCAAGAAAGAACGGTAAGATTACATGCACAACTTCCCAAAGAATGCGTTAACCTTACGTTGTTCACGAATCCAGATTTCCTGGATATGAACGATGAAGGGAAAGCGAACTGGGAATTGAAGAGCATACAACCTTCCACATCAGTGATCGTATCATTCGAATTGAATGGGGAACTCGCAGATACATTCGACATCGACGATATCTACATCTCGGGAATAAATCCAGTCCTTGTCATGGGGGCGGAGACCCTCCCGGGAGACTGGGGCATCAAAGGATTGGAGATAATCGAATCGGATGAGAACGGGTACAGTGAAGACGACGAGGATGCATCAGAGGAGGCGGAAGATCTTGGCGATGAATGAACGGCAACAAATTGCCATGAAGAACCTCACGACGATCGTTGAGGGTGTGTACGATCAACTGAATTCGGGAGAGATACCTGCAATGGAGCTCCCCCTCAGATCGAAAAAGAATATTGAATTCGATGTTCAGCATAACGTCTGGAAATACGGAGACCTGAGAACATCCCGTACGGCAAAGACCGTTCAAGGCGCTCAGATGATGCTTCGTACAACCTACGTTGCGGATTTCATAAACGAGATGATAAGAGACAGCCGATCCTCCACCTTGAGGGAGATGTACTACATCTCGGAAGGATGGAATCACGCCAAGTTCAATTCGCAAGATGAAAGCAACCTTCTTGCGGAGGACCTTGAGATCATATCCAAGTGCATGAGAGAAGACTTCAAACTCAGACCGGAAGAGAGCGGCGCCCATGTGTACGGTAACATTGATGTCAGAACGATGACAAAGAAGGGCATGAAGACCTTCAATTGTATGGACGATGTCGCCGAAACGGGATTCGCCATCCCCTACAACGTGGAAAAAGAAAATTTTGAGATCGCGAATACGGATGCGAAATTTATCATGGCCATCGAAACAGGTGGTATGTTCGCAAGGCTCATAGAGAACGGCTTCCCCGAAAGACACAATGCCATACTGGTTCACTTGAGCGGACAGCCTGCGAGAAGTACCAGACGCCTGATAAAAAGACTCAACGAGGAGAAAGGTCTGCCCGTCACGGTATTCACCGACGGCGATCCCTGGTCATTCAGGATATTCGGATCGATCGCCTACGGGGCGATCAAGACCGCTCATATCTCGGAGTATCTTGCCACACCTACGGCGCAATTCATAGGGATCACAGCCTCTGACATATTGAATTACGAACTTCCAACTGATAAGTTATCGGATCAGGATACGGGAGCGTTAAACGCGGAACTCTCGGATCCCAGATTCGCCGACGAGTTCTGGGTCAACGAGATACAGGCTATGCTCAGCATGAAGAAGAAATCCGAACAGCAGGCGCTGGCAAAATACGGTCTGGACTTCGTTACCGACAGATATCTTCCGGAGAAACTCACGGATATGGGCATCTTATGATTGAGCTGCCTGAATGAATCTGTTGATAACGAATTGCTTATCCATGCCTGCCAGGAACGGGCCCAGTCTGGGGCCGGCATCTTTCCCTATCAGTACTGTGTAGATCGCCTTGAATCCACCTTTGGATCCTATGGGAGATTCCTTTCCCGTCTCGGCTATTATGGCACCTATGGTCTCCGAATCCCAGTTACAATCGTTCATCCTGTTCACAAGCTCCGTGAAGAAGACCTTGTCTCCCATGGATAATACCGTGCCGGGCGGTATCGTCTGGAAAACGGAGAACTTGACCTTGTCCGGTGCGAATCCGTTGAGCCAGTATCTTACGCAGTCCGCCCTGCGTTCAAGTCTTTTCAAGTCGTCCTCGGTCGCCGAGGACATATCCTCGGTACGTCCAAGGATATCGAGTACCCCTTCGAACGTGCTTGCCATCTGAACAACGTTCACCAAATGTCTGTACGGTATCTGCAGCGGTAATTTGTCGGGAACATTGTTGTGTTGTGCTATCTCGTACGCACGAACAGTGTTATCCTCCGCATCGGTGTATTCTCCGGAGAAGAACGCTCTTTCCATCCTGTCGTACTCATCAGCCATGTCGAGTGTTCCGGCTCCCGAGTCATAATCTATCGCTTTACTCGGATTCACCCTCAGGAACAGATAATTCAGAACCTCGGGCGGGGTCATATTGATGGCATCCAGTCCGGTAACGGAACATCCCAGAGATTTGTGCATTTGTCCGACCCCTTTCAACTGAACGAATTCGTAAGGTATAGGGTAAGGTGCTTTGTGCTCGAATATCTCTTCAACGATCCTCTTTCCGGTGTCGTACGAACCGCCCGCTGCGGCATGATCCTTGCCGAAGGGTTCCGCGGATGTATTGAATATCAGCCATTTTGCAGGCCATTCCAATCTCCACGTGAGCTTGCCCTGACCTTTCGTCACATCGGCTACACCGTGGTATCCGCATGTACACTTGTACTCTACCTTAGGGTAGGAATATGTTTCGAAGATAGGATTGGTGAAACGCCCGCAACCTTCACAGAGCGGGTTGTAAGGTGCGTAGTTCTCCTTCTCCTCTTTGCCCGAGACCTCGTGAAGTATTCTTATTATCTCAGATCTCTTTTTGAAAGAAATATCGATCGCTTCCGCGAATTTTCCCTGTTCATAAAGTTCATGGGTCCATATGATCTCGCAGTTCACATTCAGAGATTCCACTGCATCCAAGAACGGTTGGACGAAATGATGTGCGTAATTGTCATGTTTTCCGCATGGGCAAGGTATCTTCGAGATCGGCATGCCCACGTATTTCTCAAATTCCTTTGGCAGGAAGTCGTATCTTTTCCTGAGAGGATCGACCGAATCTATCAGATATATCAGTTTGACCTCTTTGCCCATGCCTTCCACGGCACTTCTGACCGATTCTCCGGTGATCGCTTCCCTGAGACTCCCCACATGTATTATGCCTGTAGGACTGATCCCCGTAGCGATCAATGGTTTTTCGCATGTTTCGGCAACTTCTTTAGCAACAACATCTGCCCAGTGCATTATAACAAGGCGTGTAACATACCTTCCATAAAAGAGACTTTCGGTTTATTTGAATATTTTTTTTAATTGTTGAAGATAAAACATGAAATCATTTGCTCACTTCCTCAAATGAACTCATTCTAATGTGTGTGAAACCACTATCAAACTGTTCTCTTTGCATTGCTGATTTAATGCGAGGAACTGTGATCTTTTCGCAAATGTTATTTTCATTATTTGTTATGAGTATGAATCTTCTTTTGCCTTCGTCTTCTTTATTTAATGCAACGACTGCATGACCTGCTGTTCCTGAACCAGCAAAAAAATCTACCACAATTGAATCTTGCTTTGAAGACACTCGTATTAATTCTTTTATCAAAGGTATTGGCTTCGGAGTAGAAAAAATATCGCGACTTCCTAATAATCCATATATTTCATCTTTAGCCGAAGAAGTAGTACCATACCCCGCAACAATAGATTCCAAGGGCTTATTATCTATTGTATTTTGGAAAATAGTGTTATGTTTTTCTTTGTAACATAGTATGATATACTCATGTGTCGACTTCACATTTATTGTTGGTTTTTCTATCCGATTTTGATCAAATCTAGAATCTATTTTTGGCCAAATTAAGATGTTAACATTATTTTTTCCAAAAATATTGTAAGAAATACTCAATAGAGATGCCAATTCATTTTCGTCAATATTAATAAATATTACACCTTTTGGAGATAAAAGTTGATATGCCAACCTAAGTCTTTGCTCAATAAAATTCCCCCAACCTCCATTAAAATCAGAATCTTTATACTCAATGTAATCTATATTCGTATTATACGGTGGATCAATTGTGATAACATCGACTTTGCCTGTATGTTCTTTTATCAAATATTGTAGCGCGTAAAGATTTTCGGATTCGATAATCAAATTTTTTAAAAAGTTATTACCGTATTCTTCAACTATTTCGAATTTCATTTGCGAACCACCTTAGTGTTCGAATTAATAGCATCATTTGCTATAATTGTCTCATTATCGATTTCAATGTACCTCAATTTATCACAACCACTGAATGCCCATTTTTCAATCGAAGTTACCGATTTAGGAATTGAAATCTGTTCAAGATTTTTGCATCCACTGAAAGCTCCTCTTCCAATTGCTCCTACAGACTCGGGAATTACTATTGTTTTCAAACTAACACACCCCGCAAAGGAATTTCGCCCTATGTTCATTACACCTTCAGGTATTAACACACCATGACGTGCAGCGTTACTGGTACAGCAAAATACTTCTTTAACATTATCATCATAAAGTACTCCATCAATCACTCTGAAATACGGACTTTCTGATACAATCTCCAGATTAGAACAATTTGCAAAGGGATTGTACCCGATCTGACGAATATTTTTTCCCAAAATAATCTTCTTAATCCTTTTACAGTTCCAAAATGAGTTTCTTCCTATCGTTCTAACTGTATCGGGAACAACATATTGATCCTGATTTACCCCTAAAGAATAATGAAAAATTGTTGTTTTACCCTTATCCAATAAAGCCCCATCTGAATAAATAAAATATGGACTTTCGTTTTTTAAAATTATATTTTCACAATCTGAAAAAGGATTATTACCAATATAATTAACGCGTCTTCCTAATGTTACCTCTTTAAGATTTTTACAATCATAAAAACTATGCTTCCCAATCCACTCTGTATCTTCTGGAACAATGAACTCTCTATTTTCTAAAAAAGGAGAATAATGAATTAATCTCATCTTGTCTCTAGTGAATAATACGCCATCGATCAATAAAAAATATGGACTTTTATTATCTATTAATAAATCTGAACAACCTGCAAAGGGATTGTCTCCAATAACTCTGACACTTGGAGGGATATTAATTTTTTTTAGATTATAACAATATGCAAACGCATCACCTCCAATTTTAGTTACAGACTCGGGAATATCAATTTGCTCAACGGATGTATTATTCCAGAATGCTCCGGATTCTATTTTGTCAATACCTTCTGGAACAGATACATTTTTGTTGATACCTTTATATTTTTTCAATACCGTCCCCTGAATCTGAAAATCTTGATCAATTATTTCATCCATTGAATTGAACACTTGAGGGAAAAATTCTTCAATCAACTTGACAAAAAAATCAACATATTCTTTATTTTCTCCAATTTTGATTATATATTCCCTATCTATAAGTCCTCCCAACAAACGAGATGTGTATAAAATATCATCATGTACATCACTATATTTGACCGCATTGAAATCATTTCCCCATTGTTCACATCTTATTTTCACTTTAACTTGATCTTGACTCAAATGTACTTCTTTCCCCTCGATAAAAATTTCAAAACCCATAGTTTCTTTTGTCAACAAAAAATCTATTAGTTCTAAAATTACAAAATCATAATGATTTTTTAAGGGGTACCATTTATTTTTAAAAAAGTAGCGTTGAGATTCTGATTCGATTTTTATTACAGAGCTTGAATAGGCCTTTTCATACATATCTAGATTAATCTCTTGGAATCCAAGTTTATGGTAAAGAGAGACGTATTTCATATCAATAAAAAATGTTTCTGCAGTCATGTGGCTCATTGAATTATCCCTCTGCTTTTTAACGTCAAAACAATCTTATTACACACTGTCTCAGGATCTATAGTCGAGGTGTCAATTTTTTCATATGCCATATTGTATTTAATCAAGAAAGATTCCATTTTTTTATATGCAAATTCTGTTTTTTCAGCTTTGACAATATCCGTATCTTCGATATCCCTTTTCCGAATGCGGTCTATTATTTGCTCTTTATCTGCATATATCAAAAAAGTAAATGTCGGGGCACCCAAAAGCTTAACCAATAAATCAATTACGGGCTCACTTTCAGGTTCACCGCTCCAAAGATAATTTGATAAAAAATGCCTATCCGTAATTATATTACTCCCATTGTATTTAGAATAAGTAAACGTGCTGCTTAATCCATAAAACCACGATGTGAAAATTCTATCGCTTTGTTTGTTCACATAATCTCGAATTGCAAAATATCTTTCAATATCCCCTCCTTCCTCGTCAAACAAGTACCGAAGCGGCTTATCTAAAAAAACATATCCTGTCCTTTCCGATAACAATTTACAGACAGTTGTTTTTCCAACACCATCCATACCCTCTATCGAAATATGTTTTCCGGCGAACATCTCAATTACTTCCCCTATATTTGACTTCATCTTTTTTTCCACTAACAAAATACTCTAGTTCCTCTAAATATCCACTTACCCGCCTAATTCTTTTTATTTTTTTACTTCCACACTCGGGACACGAATCGAATATTCCTTCTTTTTCACACACCGTGCAACAATCAATAGGAAAATTGAATCCTAAATAATGTACTCCACAAACGTTTGCATGATCTATTACTTCCTCCAATCCTTCGTTATTTCCCAATGGAGCGCCTTCAATCTCGATGTAGGTTATAGAACCGCCATTGCAAAATTCATGAAACGGCCCCTCCATAGATACTTTTTCTATCGCAGAAAGATTACTATCTACGTTAACATGGAATGAATTTGTATAATGATCCCTGCCTAGAACATTATGATTGAACTTTTTTTTATCTTTTTGGGGGAATCTGCCAGAAATTAGTTCTCCGCTTGTCGCCAAAAGAGAAAAATTATAATTGTACTTTTTTATGCAATTGTCTGTATACTCTCGCATAAATTTGACAAAATTCTGAGCTTCATTATACGTGTCTTTATTCTCATAATATTTGTGACCAAATAAAATCTCAATCATTTCACAAAGACCTATAAATCCTATTGAAAGAGTGCCATGTTTAAACACGTCATTTAATGATTCTGTTTCCATATCTTTTATCCATAAGCTGTATTTTTTTACTGTAGAAAAATACTCTTTATCCACATTGATTATTTTTTCATATCTGTCAAGTAAAATCTTTACAACTTCTTCTGCTATTTTTACCCATTCCTGTTTCACTTTCATCATTTTTTCATCTATATTCTCATGAATATATGATTCCATCACACGGAATGCTAAACGAGGAAGATTTATGGTTATATTCCCAATATTGCCTCTACCCCTAGAGCCAGATTCTCCAAATATATCATCCACCACTCGTGTTCTACACCCCATTATGGATAACCCCGCAGGATCTTTGTTTTTATTGAGTTTGCAATCACATAACAAATAGGTAGGTATCATTTTTCTTGATGTACACTCGAGAGCCTTGTCTAACAGATACCGATTTACATCTTTCTCATTTTTGTTTATGCCGTTTTTTATTTTGAATACAATATTGGGCTTGTGTATTGCGATTGTTTGTTTGCCGAACTCATCGATTACCATTTCACAGATTTTTCTTGATAATTCATCATTTGCTAATCCAACATTCAATGTAACATAATAACTTACTTGACCCATCCTTTCATGAGAATTATTACACCATACGATAAAATCCCAAATTCGATCTCGCAATAATTCTTCATTTTCAATATTAAAATTCACATCCAAATTTTTTAATATTTTAGCTGTATCAATATCGAAATTACCAAATCCCATACCTCCGGATTGCTCATTCCCCACTTTTGAAATCATATTCTTATAATGTTCAAATAATGATGAAATTTTTCTCCTATCATCATATTTTTTCAAACTTTCATATGGAAATTTATCCAAAATATTGAATGTTAGACAATTGTATGTGTAGTTATATGCATCGAGATCGTGGATGTGTATGTCTCCCTCCTCATGCAATTTCTTCCATTCTTTTTTCATACTGTTTAACGTCTCACGTTTTACTAAATTTTCCCCCTTGTCAAAAACTTGACCTACGTAAGTTTTTCTTTGCGCTGCATTCTTATTTTCTATTTTTTCTGACATTTGATTCACCTTAAACGAATAAATTTTTGATTTGTGGATCCGATAAAGGGTCTATCTGTGCACCTCAACCTTTCATCATATTTTCCATATTTTAAATACCTCAGATGTAAAATGATTTCATCTGGTACCTCGCTGACATCATGTCCGGTATAAAGACAAATATCAAAATCATTTAACTTTTCCAATAACTCTTCCAATGCAAGTAATTGGTATAATGGCTCTCCGCCAGTTATTGTAATTTTTTTATTTTTACATTCTTTGTAAATTGATGCCACCAATTCATCTATTTCCATTTTTTCCCCTTTATTAATATCCCATGCGCCCTCATTGTGACAATTCCCACAACATATATCACATCCCTGAAGAAAAAGTAAGGTTCTTATGCCAGGGCCATTGAGGAATGAGCCTTTGAACCTAATTGAATTGATTACAACCTGCATCCAATGTCACCCTCCTTTTTTTCAATTAAAGTATCCAAATTAATAGGAGAAAAGTTGTTTACATCTACACCTACATTGAAACATCTTTTTTGCTTAACTATCGCATTATATAACGGCTCGAATCTATTGTTGTGTATGTGTCCGTGTACATGATATCCATCTTTCAAAGAGCCATCAAATGCAGCAAGAGGATAATGACACATTACCACCGATCTACCTCTGTCTGTTATCTTCTTTATTTCAGATATTGTTTCGAAACAAATACGAACTTTTTCATTCTTAAGCCATCCCGAATCGTGATTTCCAATCAACAAATGTTTTTTTCCGTTTAATGATTCCAAGTAACCCCTTAGATCTCCACGATACCTGTAGGCTAAATCTCCCAAAATATACACCTTGTCGGCAGAATTCACAATTTTATTCCAATTTGATCTCAAACTTTCTTCCATCTCTATCGATGATTTATACGGCCTCCCACAAAGTTTGATGATGCGTTTATCTCCTAGATGAAGATCTGCTGTGTAATATGTTTCCATTTACTCGCCTATTTTAGTTATTATTTTATATCTATATATGTTTTTTGTGTGAAAAAATCACATCGATATGTTTTTAGTCAAAGATGTCTATTAGGCATACATATGCTCATTTCGTTCAAATGCGAAAATTTTAGATCAATACGCGACCTTCAAGAATTATCAATGATTAGTGGGGAAACACGAAACCACCCTGAACAAATTACATCGTTTGGAGAGATCGGAATTCTGAAAAGTGCACTAATTTACGGAGGAAATGGATCTGGGAAATCCAATATATACAAAGCAATCCGTTTTTCAAGGGATGTAATAATGAGCCATACTGAATTAAAGAAATTTCCATCACAAGAATATAAATTAGACAAGCGATACAGCAACAAAAATTCATTGTTCGAATATGAAATTATAATTGAAGGAATATTCTACAGATACGGTTTCGAAATTCTCTTATCTGAGTTTAAGATAATAAACGAATGGATGGATCAGATTGATAAAAATTTAAACACTGTAGAAATTTTTCGAAGAACTGATGATAATTGTTGCTATAGAAATAAAAAAATTGATTGCTCAATTGATAAACTCTTCATATGGAATGTTAAAAATAAAGAATTTTCAAATGACAAAAATAACGCCACCATAAAAATAATATTCGATTGGTTTTGGAATTCACTTGCTGTATTAAAACCGTCTGGTTCACTTTTATGGGATTTCGATTTCGATAATGAAGAGAATCTAGAAAAAATGACCAAAATATTATCTACATTTGATACCGGGATATTAGATTTGAAATTCATTAAACATGAAAATGGAGATGAAACCCTTAAAAGAGTAAATAACATAAGAACAAAAAATCTAAATTCAAAAATTATCCGAGGAAACAATGTAGTCTATAAAGAAGTTGAATATGACCAAGCATTGGTATTACGTGGCATTCATGGGGAAAGTGAAAGGATCCCGATCAATTCGAATGAAGAATCTGACGGAACAATGCAGTTGATTAACCTGGCTCCAATTCTAATCTCGGATGACAAAGATATAACATATGTTATTGATGAATTCGATAGGTGCCTTCATCCAGAAGTGGTATATTATTTCATTAAATGGTTTTTAAATAAAAATTATAAATTTAGCAAACAACTGATAATTACAACGCACGAACCTCGCCTTCTTGATCAGGACTTAATTAGGAGAGACGAAATATGGTTTGTCGATAAATCCAAAGATGGTTCTTCTGAATTACTACCTTTAGACAGATATAAAATCAGATTTGATAAAAAGCTCGACAAACCGTACTTTAAAGGGTACTTCGGAGGTATACCAAAAATTAAATTGCCGAATGATCTTTAATTACCAAAAAAAAAAGACATGAATGGATGTTCTTTCCATTACTCTCGTCTCTCGGTAATTATTTATATGGATTTTCTGTTGTTGTGTTAATGGCAAAGAAAAATGAGGGCGGTTTTGCACCTTCTGCGGGATTAATGAGATACTTCGACACCGAAGACGACAAAGGCCTCAAGATCAATCCGAGAATTGTTATAGGTGTCGCCATAGCGTTCACTGCGCTCATACTCCTTTTACCTGTGTTCCTGCCTGTTTGATCGATCATTTGACCGATCTCAAATTCACTTAACGGTGCATCCACAGTTCGGTATTGTTTCCGATTCCGGCGGATATTTCTTTTTGAATGCTTTTGCGAACAGTGGCGGTGCGATTATTGTCGTTGCGACAGCCATGACCACTACGACTGCATATAATTCCGAGGACATTGCACCCGACTCGTATCCTATCGAAGCAACGATGATCCCCACCTCTCCACGAGGTATCATCCCGAATCCGATTATATTCCTGGAGCCTTTGTCCAAGTCTTTGTCACCGATGGCCGCTCCCAAGTAACATCCGAAATATTTGGTCAGGCAGGCAACCACTATCACGATCGTTGCCAAGATCAACACCGTCATACTCATGAGATCGTTTATGACAACCTGCATCCCCACATGCAAGAAGAAGAAAGAGATGAAGAATGTGGTTATCGCTTCCACCTTCTCATCGATCTTCCACTCCATGGTACAATCGGCCAAGAGCATTCCGCCGAGGAAAGCTCCGATTATTGCGGCCAATCCTATCGAATCGGCAAACCAGGACATACCGAGACAGACCACGATCGCCAGGATCAGTTTGTCGATCCCTATCTTGCTGTTGCCCGTCTTCTTTATCCGCGCCTTGGTCCTTTCGTCGATGAAAGCGTACAGCTTTGGAACCACCCAAAGACACAATGCGATTATTGCCACGACGAATATCAGCGCCTCGGCGGTTATCAGAACTATGCCGGAAACCTCCATATCAGTCGACTGGGTCATGGCGACAACGATCGCGAGGACTATCATTCCCAGAACATCATCGATAACCGCTGCTCCGATGATTATCTTCGATTCCTTCGCGTCAAGCAATTTCATGTCCTTTATCACTTTGGCAGTGATCCCCACGCTGGTGGCGACCAACGCCGCACCCATGAAAAGTGCATGATGCATATTGCCGTCGTAAACCTGTATAAGTGCGAATCCCGCAACAAAAGGTATGAGGACTCCCATGATTGCCACCAGCATCGCGGCCCTTCCGACGGACATCAATTCACACACTTTTGTTTTCAGGCCTATGGAAAACAGTAAGAATATCACTCCCAATTCCGCAAATAACGATATGATGTCATAATTCTCATTATGAAGTTCGATATCGATGTCGAGCATCCCCAACAAAGACCAGTCACCGATCGTGAGATTTGCTATTATTACGCCTATCACGATCTCGCCGATCAGCCCCGGCATACCGAATTTCTCGAATAACTTGGATCCTATGTATGCCAGAACAATCAATACTGCCAACATCGCAAGGATG
>JGI994J12354_10003248_pt1 | contig 15297 bp, 16 predicted proteins | sample IntmicLarv3ML3BL_FD_12354 | JGI IMG/M metagenome (IMG submission 12354)
TAGCTCCTCCTGATTTTTGTTTCTTTTAGTCGATAAACATTATATCATTTTGGAGTCTATTTTCTTTTTTTATCTGTCACCCATCATTTGTATCACAACAACCACTTCGCCAAAACTGTGGACAACTGAGCACCATCAGAAATGATGGTTCATTTTATCAATGTCAACAATTTTTTTTCACTTTATTCTTTGGCAAACAATCACTTTATAATTTGGTTCATTTTTAGTTTTCAAAATAGTCTATAGCCAAATAAATAGCAGGGGTCTCGAAAAGAGGCGCCCTGCTCGAATTGCATTATGATCGAAATAAAATTTCTTACAGCGAATTTTCTTTCTTAGGAATTCTTATAATAAACTCCAAATACTCTCCTCTGTCAAAATGCGCCGCCTTTGCACTAACTCCTGCCTCTTTAAGCATCTCCACAGATTCCTTAATCGTATTTACAAATATTCTCAAATCTTTAATAACCCTTTTTACCTGTGGCTTATTATTGCGAATCATATTTTTCTTTAGTTGTGCTTTAAGTTCCGCAGGACTTCCATTAAAGTCAATTTCTCCAGAAATAACCGTTTCTATCAACTCCTCCGTTCTCTTCACATTGTATGTATACTCGCAAACCTCTCTCAGCACTCTCATTTGAAGCTGTTCATCTTCCAGCTTAAGCAATGCCCTTGCGTGTCTTTCAGTCAGTTCATTATCCAATAAAACCTTTCTCACAAGTGGAGACAACCTCAAAATTCTGATTTTATTCGCAACCGTTGACTGACTTTTTCCTATCTTTCTCGCCAGTTCCTCCTGCGTAAGTCCATGTTCTGTAATCAGCGAACTGTATCCCTCTGCCTCTTCAATAAAATTTAAATCTTCTCTTTGCAAGTTTTCAATAAGTGCTATTACTGCTGAATCATTGTCATTCAAGGTAACGATTATACAGGGAATATGTTCAAGACCTGCAAGCTGAGATGCTCTCAATCTTCTCTCTCCTGCAACCAATTCATAAAATCCGTCATTTTGCCGTCTTACATTAATTGGTTGGAGCACACCATATGCTTTTATAGACTCTGCAAGTTCCATTAAAGCTGATTTGTTAAAATTTTTACGTGGCTGATACGGATTTGGTCTTATCCTATCGATATCAATATATTCAATCTCATTTATGCTATAAGAATTTTCTTTAGCAATATCGAAATTGTATTTTACCATCTTTAATGAATTATCCATGTCATTCTTCCTTTCAGTTTCACAGTGATTTAGTGTCTTTATAATACTACCAAAATACAAGGAATTCTATATTTCCCACCTAAAACCGTTTTACATTTTCTGACATTTTTAGATAATTTCAGACTTATTTTTTATTTAGTTTAGCTATCACATTACTTTTCCTAGGATACTTTGTCGAAGTTTGTCTATTTTTACGAATTAAAATAACGTTTCTTTTAATATCACTGTTGAATAAATTAAAACTTTTCTTGGCAATTATTTCCCCGCCAAGTGAATTTAAGGCTTCTTTAGACTCTTCTATTTCCTGAATATCGCTACCCTTCATTGCAACAAACAAGCCCCCTACCTTAACAAATGGCAGGCAATACTCCAAAAGAATTGGTAATCTGGCAACAGCTCTCGCTGTACAAATATCGTATTTTTCACGATATTCTGTATTATGTCCCGCGTCTTCCGCTCTCGCATGAACACACTTATAATCGGATGCCTCCACCTGACTTAAAACCTCATTCAAAAACTTAATTCGTTTTTCAAGAGAATCAAAGGAAATGTAATTTTCAATGGAATGCCAGGAAATCCTGCCCCTGTTCCAACATCAATAACAGATAAATCCCCATTTTCAAGTCTATCTTTCGGCAAATATGGCACAATTGAAAGCGAATCTGAAAAATGCTTTATCACAATTTCCCTCTCTTCTGTAATCGCCGTAAGATTCATCTTTTCGTTCCACTCCCTAAGCAAAAGAGAATATCTTTCAAATGCCTCACAATCAGAATCAGAAAGAGAAACTCCATAATCTTTAACACTATTTTTCAACAAATCTCTTAAACTCTCCACTGCCTACATCCTTCCATATTACGAATTCAAATGAATCATAAGAACAGCCACATCTGCTGGCGATACTCCAGATATTCTTGATGCCTGACCTACAGATTCAGGCTTAATATCGTCAAGTTTCTGTCTTGCCTCCAGAGAAATCCCTTTAAGCCCTTTATAATCAAAAGTCTTTGGAATAAGCTTTTTCTCATATTTTTTAAACTGTGAAACTTGTGACTCCTGTCTTTTTATGTAACCTTCATATTTAATGCATATATTAACTTGTTCTCTCACCTGATAGGAATATTTCGGTCTATCTTCATCAATGAGCGCCAAATCATCATAATTCAATTCTGGTCGTCTTATAAGGTCCGCAAGCTTAACTCCTGATTTAATAGGTGTACAATTTTTATCCTCAAGCAGTTTAAAAACCTGTTGTGACGGCGAAATTGTTTTCTTGGAAACTCTTACAATCTCTTCCTCAACTTGCCTTTTCTTCTCTAGAAATTTATCATATCTTTCCTGAGAAATCAGTCCTGTTTCATATCCAATAGGAGTAAGCCTCATATCTGCATTATCCTGCCTCAAGAGCAACCTGTATTCCGCACGTGATGTCATCATTCTGTATGGCTCCCTTGTACCCTTTGTCACCAAATCATCAATTAATACCCCAATGTACCCTTGTGATCGGTCTAAAATAACTGGCTCTCTGTTTAAAAGCTTCATAGCCGCATTAATTCCTGCAATTATACCCTGTCCTGCGGCTTCTTCATAACCCGAGCTTCCATTAATTTGACCAGCACTAAAAAGACCCGCAACATTTTTGAACTCAAGAGAAAGCTGAAGTTGTGTTGCATCAACCGCATCATACTCAATCGCATATGCACTCCTCATAACAGACGCATTTTCAAGTCCAGGAACCGATTTAATCATCTCCGCCTGAACATCTTCAGGAAGGCTCGTTGAAAAACCTTGTATATACATTTCTTCAGTATCCAGCCCCATCGGCTCAACAAACAACTGATGGCTCTCCTTATCCGCAAACCTCACAATTTTATCTTCAATAGAAGGGCAGTACCTTGGGCCTATACCCTCTATCAAACCACCATATAATGGGGATCTATGTATATTTGATTTTATTACATTATGAGTTTTCTCTGTTGTTCTGGTGAGCCAACAGGGTTCCTGCTCCATTTTTTCCCGTTCATTCTCAAAAGACAGTGGTGTAATATACTCATCTCCATGTTGAATTTCCATTTTTGAAAAATCCACACTTCTCCTATTCACCCTTGCTGGAGTTCCTGTCTTCAATCTCAGTAAATTGATTCCCATTTTTTCAAGACATTCTGAAAGCTTATTCGCAGGAAATATTCCATCAGGTCCACTTGAAAAAATCATATTTCCTATTATAATTTTTCCTTTTAGATATGTTCCTGTGGTAAGAATTGCCACCTTGCATTTATATTCTGTACCAGTATGAGTTACAACTCCAGTCACTTGTTTTGTCCCATTTGTGGTCTTATCATACAATATTTCAACAACTTCTGCTTGCTTAACATCAAGATTTTCCTGTTGTTCAAGAACATGTTTCATTGTTGTCTGGTATTTGCGCCTATCTATCTGTGCACGAATTGAATATACTGCAGGCCCCTTTGATGCATTCAGTATTTTTGACTGAATTGTTGTTTTATCGGCAACCTTTCCCATCTCCCCACCTAATGCATCCACTTCTCTTACTAACTGCCCTTTTGCGGTTCCTCCTATATTGGGGTTGCACGGCATATTTGCTATACTGTCAAGATTTATTGCAAATACTGCCGTTTTAAGTCCTAATCTAGCCGCCGCAAGTGCCGCTTCGCACCCTGCATGTCCTGCTCCGACCACACAAATATCATATTCTCCCGCTAAAAATCCCATATATTCACCTTTATTTTCCAAGACAGAATGTTGAAAAAATTTTGTCTATTAAATCGTCACTTATATTCATTCCTGTTATTTCCCCAAGATATTCCGTCGCATATTTTAAATCAACCGAAATCATATCAAGTGGTAACCCTGTATCCAATGCCCCTATTGCTGATTCAAGATTTTCTTTACTTTTGTTTATAAGACTTTGATGTCTCTGTGAAGTTATAATTATTTCATTGTTACAAGAGATATTTCCCGTGTTAAAAAGAGTTTTAATCGCACTCTTTGTCCTTTCAATACCCTCTGTACAACTCTTTTCATCTTTACCTAGTGCAGTGGAAAATAGAATTATATCATCCGCATTTCCTGTGTACATCTCTTTAAATTTATTTATACTTTCACTAATTTCTTCTTTACTAACCAAATCTTTTTTATTAAAAATGAGTATTATTTTTTTATTTTCAATTTCATTAAAAATTTCATTCTCTGTAAAACTGTCCTCAAATGATACAACATAGACAATTAAATCCGCATTTTTCAAAGATTCTTTAGCCTTTTCTACTCCTATTTGTTCCACAATATCATCAGTATATCTTATTCCTGCTGTATCTTTAACATTGAGTAAAATTCCATCTATATTTATCTGCTCTTCTATTATGTCTCTTGTCGTTCCAGGAATATCTGTGACAATGGCCCTCTGATAACCTGTAAGTGCATTTAAAAGTGTTGATTTTCCCACATTAGGTTTGCCTACAATCACTGTATCAATACCAGATTTTATTATTTTCCCCGAATTGTAGCTTTCTATCAAACTATCAAGTTCTGTAATTATCCTATTTAACTCTTCCCTTGCTATAACTTCTGTAGCATATTCATCATCATGCTCGGGATAATCCACAGTAACCTCTATCCTCGCCAAGATATTGAGAAGATTATCAATTATATTTTTCAAATGTCCTGAAATATTTCCTGAAAGCTGAGAGAGTGCCGCTTTATGGCTCTTCTCCGAATTTGAATTTATAACATCTATAACAGCTTCCGCTTGAGCAAGGTCAATCCGTCCATTTAAAAATGCGCGTTTTGTAAATTCACCTGGTTCCGCGGCGCGGGCACCATTTATTAATATAAGTTTAAGGATTCTTTGCTGTGAAATTATATTTCCATGGCAATTTATTTCAATAACATCTTCTTTTGTGTATGTTGACGGAGCAACCATCTTTGTAAGCATAACTTCGTCAATTGTTTCTCCATCACTATCTTTGATTTTTCCGTATTGGATTGTATGTGACGGCATTTCATTTACACTTTTCCCTGCATGAAAAATACCATCAGCAACACTGACGGCATTTTTTCCGCTTATTCTTATTATTCCGATGCCTCCCGTTCCTAATGGAGTGGAAACAGCAGCAATAGTATCCTCTGTATACAACATATCCTATCTCTTTTGGTTCTTTATTTTTATAATTACTTTTCTGTTAGGTTCATCACCTATACTTGAAGTTTCAATGTTAAATCTTCCTTGAAGTGCCGCATGAATTACACGTCTTTCATATGGACTCATAGGTTCAAGAGCTATGCTTTTTTTATATTTTTCAACTTTATCTGCCATTCTGAATGCAAGCTTTGTAAGAGTGTCTTCTCTCTTTTTCCTGTAATTCTCAATGTCAACAACCACTCTTATGTATTCTTCTCTGTCTTTATTTACAGCAAGACCTGTGAGATATTGAATAGCATCTAGAGTTTCTCCCCTTCTTCCAATCAAAATCCCTATATCATCACCAAAAATATCAATTTTAAGATGGTCTTCATTTTCATCAACTGAAATTGTTGCATCTATGTCCATTTTTTCCAATATATTACTTACAAATGTTCCTGCTTGTATCTTAACATCTTCAACCATGGAAACTCTTACTTTTGCTTCCTTGCTTCCAAACAATCCAAGCACGCCCTTTGCGCCTTCTTCTAAAACCTCTACTGTCACATTTTCAATGGATGTATTTAACTCTTTTAGTGCTGATTCAACAGCCTCTTCAACAGTTTTTCCGATTTTTTCAACAAAAATAGCCATTATACACTCTTTCCCTTCACTTCAATAATATCGTTGTCATCACTTTTCTTTACAACAAACGTTCTTATAACATACTGTATAAGAATTTGTATAATATTACCAACTATCCAGTACAATCCCAATCCGGCAGGAACTTGAAATGCAAATACTAAAATCATAATTGGCATTAAAACATTCATACCTTTCATCATCCCTGCAGCCATTGGCTGATCTCCGCCTCCGCTTGTTGATGATTTATTCATTTTTTGCATTAAAAGAGATTGTATATATGTTGTTACCGCCGCAAGTATAGGAATTAAAAGCAATGGTAAATAATATCCAGGATTCTCAAATATCACTGAAAAATTAATCGTAGGAATCTCACCTAAATTAATTCCCAGAAAATTAAAATTAATAATCTCCGATTGAGCAAACCCACTCACCTGAGATATTGCACTTGGATCACTTGCAAGCCTATTCATTATTTCAAGCTGCGGATATGTCCCTGCTCCTATCCCTAGCGCAGATGCCGCATCAGCAATGACTGAAGCCGATTTCTTTAATATATAAGTTATTGGTTCTCTTATAACTGCATTCAAGGCAAAAATTATAGGAAGTTGTATCAGCATTGGAAAACATCCGGAAAGTGGACTAAAATTGTGTTTTTGATATATTTTCTGAGTCTCTTCTGCGATTCTCTCTCTATCACCTTTAAACAGCCTTTGAACTTCTGCAAGTTCTCCCTGCATCTGTGAAGTCTTTCCTGTTGATTTAATTTGCTTTATGGAAAGCGGTGTGATGAGAAGTCTTATAAAGACTGTAAATATAATTATAGCCAACCCATAATTATTGAATGAAAGATTCTTATAGATGAACTCCATAATCATTCCAAAAAATTCGTATATTATTGACATTTTTATTTCCTTCCTATATTAACGGATCATATCCACCCTTGTGAAATGGATGACATTTTAATATTCGAAAAACAGCTTTTAGTAAGCCCTTAAGTGCACCATATTTAGTTACGGCTTGTAATGCATATGTAGAGCAAGTAGGATAAAACCTGCAAGAGGGAGTTCTCTTCATTCTTGAAATATATCTTTGATAGAATCTAATTAAAAATATAAATATGTTCTTCATTCAATTAATCCTGTTTTACGAAACAGATATTTCATTTCTCTTTCAATTTCTTTAAAAGAAGGAATATTTACTGTCTTTCTTCCTGAAAAAACTATATCCCATCCCTTTTCGATTTTATCCTCAGAAAGCCTATAATTTTCTTTTATAAGCCTTCTCATTCTGTTTCTAGAAACACTGTTTCCGAAATTTTTTACTGTGGTTACACCAAGTCTGTTCTTCTCCGTCTTGTTGGATTTAACATATATAACCATAATCTTTCCGACATAGAACTTTCCATTTCGATAAAGTTTTAAAAAATCTCTGTTTTTTCTTATTGGCTCTGTATATTTCATATGTTAAAACCCGCAAAAATACCTTAGAAACAAAAAGACCACAATAGCGGTCTTATGCTGAAAGCACTTTTCTGCCTTTTAGTCTTCTTCTTTTCAATACTTTTCTTCCTGCTGAAGTACTCATTCTACTTCTGAATCCATGAACTTTGCTACGATGTCTTTTCTTTGGCTGAAATGTTCTTTTCATTATATTACACCTCCAATAATTTATACTTAAGTCCTCAATAAAAAGACTTGATAACTTGCATACCGCTTAATTATAATGACTATAACCCCTACTGTCAACTAAATTATTTGTTAAATTTTTACATAACTACAACAAATACACTAAAATAATTTGTAACAAAAATGACATATTTTATTTTTCACCATATATTGCGTCATAAATTTTTTCAAACATGCATATATTGTGTTTTTGAAAAAATCAAGTGTATTTTACAAAATTTACTCACTTGAAATCTTTTTATTCATCTGTTAAATTCATATTGCACCATTTGTGTGCCAAATAACTTTTACTAATGATAAATCCCTATTATACACCGGATTAATAAGTAAGGTGTGTAATATTTTTTTCGCCCTTTTGTAACCCAACTTAAGCGAAAAGAGGACAAGCTAGATTTTATATTTCGGGGGATTTACAATGAACGCACAAATTACTAATATTTGGTCAAATGCTCTTAAACTCATAAAGGATGAAGTGTCTGAACTAAGTTTCACTACATTTATGGAACCTTTAAAGCCTGTATCTGGCGGCACGGATTTTATAAATCTTGAAGTTCCTGCAGACTTTATCAAAGCATCTCTTGAACAGAGATTCTATCCTTTGATAAAAAATGCTGTCAATCAGGCCTCTAAACGTGATTATATCGTTAATTTTATATTACCATCAGAGACTATATTTGATAAACTTGATGAACCCTCAGGAGAGGCATATGAGAAAACTCATCTTAATTCCAAATATACATTTGATACTTTTATTGTAGGAAAAAATAATCGTATGGCTCATGCTGCCGCTGTTGCAATAGCTGATAATCTTCATAATAATTCCTACAATCCATTCTTTTTATATGGAGGATCTGGGCTTGGAAAGACTCATCTTATGCATGCAATAGGAAACTACATAACAAAAAATAACAAATCTGCAAAAGTTTTATATGTTACATCAGAAGAATTTACTATTGAATATATTTCTGCATTGAGAAAAAATGAATTCGTTCAATTCAGAAATAAATTCAGAAGTGTAGATCTTTTATTAATCGACGATATTCAATTTTTGGGAGAAAAGAACTCAACTATAGAGGAATTTTTCAACACCTTCAATTCATTACATCAGTCAAACAAGCAAATTATAATTGCTAGTGACCGTTCACCGAATGAACTCTCTTTCTTTGATGAAAGATTGAGAAGCAGATTTCAGTGCGGTCTCGTTTCTGATGTACAAAAACCAGACTATGAGACCAAAATTGCAATTTTAAGGAAAAAGTCAGAAGATGAAGGTTTCATAATTCCCGATGAAGTATATGAATACATTTCTAAAAATGTAGGAACTAACATACGAGAACTTGAAGGAGCTTTAAATCAAATACTCATATATTCAAAGATGAGTTCTGCAGATTTATCTCTTGAAACAGCAAAAGAGGCTTTAAAACATATAACTGAAAATAAAAATAGTCAAAAAACTATAACTCCGAAATCCATTATAGATGTTGTTTCACGTTATTTTGACACAAGACCCGAGGATATAAAGTCTGATAAAAGAAGCCGAAATATCTCAATGTCAAGACAAGTGAGCATGTATTTATGTAGAGAACTGATAAACATGTCTTTTCCTGAAATAGGAAAGGAATTTGGAGGAAAACATCATACTTCTGTAATGACAGCATGTACTAATATAGATAAAAAAAAGAGAGAAGATAAATTTCTTGATACATCAATAAACGACATTGTAGATTTAGTTAAGATATGACATTTTTCCACAAATTGTTGTGGAAATGTTGAAAAATAGTTTAGGAAAAAGATATAATAAAATACTGTCTGTTGAATATGTGGACAAAAATTGCAGTTTTTCAACATAATTAGCAACAGTCAAAAAACCTTATAAAATAAGAACATTTTACAGTTTTCAACATTTTGCACAGGTACTACTATAACTGCTACAAAATGTTATATAATATAAAGAAAAGGAAAGGAGCTTTACAATGAAATTTACCTGCAGCAAAGATTCTCTTTTAGAGGCAATAAATATTGTTCAGAAAGCAGTACCTTCAAAAAGTTCTATGCCTGTACTAGAAGGTATTTTAATAGAAGCAGAGGAAGGAAATATAAAACTTTCTTCAAATGATTTGGAAATAGCTATAGAATGTATAATAGAGGCAGATGTTGAAAAAATAGGTTCAGCTGTTATCTCTTCAAAAACATTTGGTGATGTTGTGAGAAAAATATCATGTGATGAAATATTTCTTGATATGAATGAATTTTCAATAATAAGTATTGATTCAAGATATTCTCATTTTGAACTCAAATCAATTGACCCATCAGGTTTTCCAAAAATGACTGAAATTGAAGAAGAAAATTCAATACTCATAGAAAGAGATGATTTTAAAGAAATCATTAAACAGACAGTATTTGCGGTAAGTGATGATGATAATAGACCTATATTCAAAGGTGTATTTGTTGAAATAGAAAATAATAATATAAATTTTGTGGCTACTGACGGTTATAAATTGGCGTTTAGAAAAGAAACATCAGAGAAAGAAAATAAAAACTTTTCTTGTATAATACCAGGAAAGACTTTAAATGAAATTTATAAAATATTACAAAGTGTTTCCGAGGAAATAGAGATAATAATATCAAATAATCAGATGATGTTTAAAACAGGAAAGTGTAAATTGGTTTCAAGACTTATAGAAGGAACTTATCTCAACTATAAAATAATGATACCAAAAGAGCATACTCTCTCGGTAATAATGGATACTAAAGAACTTCAAAACGCTATTGAAAGAGCGTCCATAGTTATGGGTGATGAAAAGAAAAGTCCTCTTATATTTTCAATAGGAAATGATAAAATTGTTTTAAATGCAAATGCTGAGAATGGTTCGGCAAAAGAAGAAGTGGTTTGTGAAACATTTGGTGAAAATCTTGAAATAAGATTTAATGCAAGAAACTTTATAGATACACTAAAAATTATTGAGGACGACAAGGTTAAAATATTGTTTACTACTAATATAGGACCTTGTTCTATTGTTCCGATTGAGGGTGAAAATTTTGTGTATTTAATTATGCCTCTAAAGACAAGAGCATAGTTTTTGGAGGAATTATTGTGATTGTACAAAATTTAAAATTAAATAATTTTAGAAATTATAAGTCATTTGATGCAGAATTTTGTAATGGTTACAATATTATATATGGAGAAAATGGTCAGGGTAAAACAAATATTATTGAATCCCTATTTATATGTGCTACAGGAAAATCTCATAGAACATCACATGATTTAGATTTAATCAATACAGAGGCGGAAAGCTTTTGTATTGATTTATTTTTTAAAAATGAGGAAAGAGATAAAAATATAAAGTTTAAATATAATAAGCAGAAACAAAAATCAATATCAATAAATGATATTAATATAAAAAAAATGGGCGAGTTAATGGGAAATTTAAATGCTGTTATATTTTCGCCTGAGGATTTAATGATTGTTAAACAAGGTCCCTCTGTGAGGAGAAGATTTATTGATATAGCACTAAGTCAGATAAATCCGTCATATTTTTATTATCTACAGCAATATAATAAAACATTGTCGCAGAGAAATGCACTGCTTAAACAAATAAAAAAAAATAGAAGTTTTATAACTACTATTGATATATGGGATGAGTCCTTAAGTAATTTTGGAAATGAGATTATAAGAAGAAGAGAATTATTTATAAAAGAAATTTCACAGTTTATTCATGAAAATCATTTATATATAAGTGGAGGTCTTGAAAAATTAATTTTGAAGTATGAGCCTTCCATTAATGATTGTGATTTTTTAATAAAATTAAAGCAATCAATCAATAGTGATATTGAAAGAGAGTCAACATCTTTTGGACCACATAGAGATGATTTTACATATTTTTTAAATGGAGAAAATTTAAAAATATATGGTTCACAAGGACAACAGAGAACGGCTGTATTATCTTCTAAATTAGCTGAACTTGAAATTATGAGAAATGATACAGGTGAAAAACCTATTTTATTGCTTGATGATGTTCTTTCAGAACTTGATTCAAAAAGACAACAATTTCTCTTTAATCGTATAAATGAAATTCAAACTTTCATAACATGTACTGAAAAAAGCGTTCTTAAAAATAGGCTTAATTTTGATGTTTCTTACTTTAATATATGTCAGGGTGGTTTAAAAATAAAATAAAAAATAGACTATGTTTTAAACTTAAAATTGACATTTATGTTTTTTTAGTATATAATATGAAAGTATTGTATGCTAGGAAAGGGTAAAATATGTTTTTGCATTTAGGTTCTGATTTTTTAGTAAATATAAAAGATATAGTAGGTATATTTGATTTAGATCAAACAACTTTAAGTGAAAAAACAAAAAGTTTTTTAAAGGATTCTGAGAAAACAGGAATTGTCATTTCAGTTGACAATGATTTGCCCAAATCCTTTGTTATTGCCACAGTATATGATGAAACAAGAGTATATCTTTCATCATTATCTTGTTCGGTTTTAAAAAAGAGAGCAGAGGATTCATTATCGCTAGCAAAGGTGTAAGAGTGTAAAGGAGATTGTTATGAGTGAAGAAGTTAAAAATGATTCTGAATTGATGAATAATAATGTAGAAAGTTCAGAGTATAATGAGAGTAATATTCAGGTACTTGAAGGGCTTGAGGCGGTAAGAAAAAGACCTGGAATGTATATAGGAAGTACTTCTTCAAGAGGATTGCATCATCTTGTATATGAAATTGTTGATAATAGTATTGATGAAGCATTGGCAGGAAGATGTGATACTATTGATGTTATTATTCATAAGGATAATTCAATTACAGTTAAGGATAATGGAGCTGGTATTCCAACTGGTATTCATCCTAAAATGGGTATTCCAACTGTTGAGGTGGTTCATACAATTTTGCATGCAGGAGGTAAGTTTGGAACAGGAGGATATAAGGTATCAGGGGGATTGCATGGTGTTGGTGCATCTGTAGTTAATGCTCTTTCATCATATCTTGAAGTAGAGGTATCAAGAGAAGGTAAACTTTATTATCAAAGATATGAAAGAGGTGTTACAAAGACTGGTCTTATTGAGAAAGGTATATCGGAAGAGTCTGGAACAAAGACAAAATTTTTGCCTGATACTGAAATATTTACTGAAACTATTTATGAAGCAAGCATATTGAAAGCAAGATTTAGAGAAATGGCATTCTTAAATAGAGGTATAAAAATTACTCTTTTAGATGAGAGTGAAGAAGAGTCAAAAGAACATGTTTATCATTATGAAGGTGGTATAAATTCATATGTTTCCTATTTAAATAGGAAGGAAAATATTCTTCATCCAGAACCTATATATGTTGAAGGCTTAAAAGATGGCTCCATCTGCGAAATATCAATGCAGTATAATGATTCTTATGTTGAAAATATTTATAGCTATGCAAACAATATTAATACAAATGAAGGCGGAACACATTTAACAGGTTTTAGATCAGCTATAACAAGAGTTATAAATGATTATGCAAGAAAGTATAATATATTGAAAGATTCTGACAAGAATTTAGAAGGCGGAGATGTGAGAGAAGGTCTTACAGCCATTATAAGTGTTAAACTTTCAGAACCTCAATTTGAAGGACAAACAAAACAAAAGCTTGGAAATAGTGAAATAAGACAACTTGTTGAAGGTGTCTTAACTGAAAAATTAACCGCATATTTAGAGGAAAATCCTCAAATTGCAAAGGCTGTTATTGAAAAATGTTTGTTTGCCGCTAGAGCAAGAGACGCTGCACGTAAGGCTAGAGAACAAGCAAGAAAAAAGAGTGTATTTGATTCAGCTTCACTTCCAGGAAAGCTTGCAGATTGTTCAGAAAAAGACCCTGCAAAATGTGAAATATATATAGTTGAGGGAGATTCTGCGGGGGGGTCTGCAAAACAGGGAAGAATGAGAGAAATTCAAGCAATACTTCCCTTATGGGGAAAGATGCTTAATGTTGAAAAGGCAAGAATAGATAAAGTATATGGAAATGAAAAGTTAACTCCTATTATAACTGCTTTAGGTGCAAATATAGGTCAGGAGTTTGATATTACAAAGACAAGATATCATAAAGTAATTATTATGGCAGATGCTGACGTTGATGGTTCACATATCAGAATGCTTCTTTTAACATTTTTCTTTAGATATATGAGACCACTGATTGAGGCGGGTTATGTTTATATTGCGCAACCACCTCTGTATAAAATCGAAAAGGGAAAAGAAGAAATATATGCATTTGATGATGTTGAATTACAAAAAGTACTCATTGAAAGAAATTGGAAAAAAGAGGATGTATATATTCAGCGTTTTAAGGGTCTTGGAGAGATGAATCCGGAACAACTTTGGAAAACTACAATGAATCCGGAAACCAGAACTATTTTACAAGTTACTTTGGAAAATGCAGCAGAGGCAAATGAAGTATTTTCGGATTTGATGGGAGAAAAGGTTGAACCAAGGAAAATTTTTATACAGGATAATGCTACGAAAGCCCAAAATTTAGATATTTAAATGACATATTGATATATTTTGCTCCCCAATTATGGGGAGCTTTAATATTTTAAAATGTTTCACGTGAAACATTTTGAGTATTTTTATGTTATTTTCAAGTGGTCTATGATATAATTATAAAAATACTTTTTATGAGGTGAATTTTTTGGCAAAGGTAATTTCAATAGCTAATCAAAAAGGCGGTGTAGGGAAAACTACTACTGCAGTAAATTTAAGTACTTGTGTTGCATATAAAGGAAAAAAAGTGCTTTTGATTGACACTGATCCTCAGGGAAATGCAAGCAGTGGTATGGGAATTGACAAAAAGAATGTAAAATATTCAATGTATGATGTTTTAATTAATGATATATCCTTGAAGGATTGTATAATAGAGACAGCTATACCTACATTTCATATATGTCCTGCTAGCATCAAACTTGCTGGTGCAGAGATAGAACTTGTACCTCTTTTTTCAAGAGAGGCAAGAATGAAGAATGCAATTGATCAAATTAAAGATGAGTATGATTACATATTTATTGATTGTCCTCCTTCATTGGGATTACTTACATTAAATTCATTAACAGCATCAGATACTATACTTGTTCCAATTCAATGTGAATATTATGCACTTGAGGGATTGAGCCAACTGATGGAGACAGTAAAACTTGTGCAGAGACATCTTAATCCTAAAATTGGTGTTGAGGGTGTAGTTCTTACAATGTTTGATGCAAGGACAAATTTATCAATTCAAGTGGTTGAAGAAGTTAAAAAATATTTTAGAGACAGAGTTTATAGAACAGTTATACCAAGAAATATAAAGTTGAGTGAAGCTCCAAGTTATGGACTTCCAATTGTTATATATGACAAAACTTCTAAAGGTGCAGAGGCATATTTGTCATTGGCATCAGAACTTATAGGTCACAAGGAGGGATAAGAGATATGGCAGGATTAAAGAAATCAGGTCTTGGAAGAGGTCTTGGTGCATTAATAGAAAATGTTGAAACTACTGATAGCAATGGAGTTGTAGAAATAGATATTAATAAAATTGAACCAAATATAAATCAGCCGAGAAAATATTTTGATGCTGACAAAATTCAAGAATTATCAGAGTCAATAAAAA
>JGI994J12354_10003249_pt1 | contig 15290 bp, 13 predicted proteins | sample IntmicLarv3ML3BL_FD_12354 | JGI IMG/M metagenome (IMG submission 12354)
TAAGACAAAAATTTCTCCACCCTTAGCATCTGCCCCTGCTTGTAGCACCAGCGAAACTGCCTCTGGAATTGTCATAAAGTAACGGATAATATCTGGATGCGTCACTAAAACCGGACCACCTTGTTCAATTTGTTTACGGAATAACGGGATAACGCTACCGTTACTACCCAAGACATTGCCAAAGCGAACTGCCACAAATTCCGTTTTGTATTTGTGGTCAAACGTCTGCACAATCATTTCACAAATACGCTTTGATGCTCCCATAATATTAGTTGGATTTACTGCCTTGTCTGTCGAAATCAAAACAAATTTCTTAACACCATTTTCACCTGCTGCCTTTGCTGTCTTGTATGTTCCGAAGACGTTGTTCTTAATTGCTTCATTCGGACTATCTTCCATCAGGGGCACATGCTTGTGCGCTGCTGCGTGGAAAACTATGTCTGGCTTGTAGGTGTTCATAATGTCGTTGATACGATGATTATTGCGCACCGACGCAATAAGCACTACCAAATCTAAATTTGGACAATTCTTTTTCAGCTCTTGTTGGATATCATAAGCATTGTTCTCATAGATATCAACAATCACCAAACGCTTAACGCCTTGCACGGCAATCTGGCGACAAAGTTCACTACCTATCGAACCACCGCCACCTGTAACTAGTACCGTCTTGCCATTGATGTAGCCAATGATTTTTCTCAAATCAACCTTAACGCTATCACGACCCAATAAGTCCTCAATTTCAACACCACGCAATTTAGCAACACTAACATCTTCATTAATTAGCTGGTACATACCTGGCAATATCTTCATCTTGGCATTAGTCTTTTTGCAAATGTCGATAAGCTCTTTTAATGCCTGTTTTCCCAACGATGGAATAGCAATAATAATCTCATCAATCTTATATTTTTCAACACTTTTGATAATACAATCACGCCCTCCAACGATTTTGTAATTCATCAAATACTTTCCTGCTTTGTACGGATTGTCATCAATAATGCATCGTACCTTTTCTTTTAAAAACTTACTCGTATCTAATTCGCGAATAATCATCTCTGCCGCTTCACCAGCTCCAATAACCATCGTATTAATCCGCGCATCTTTATCTTGCCTTTGTATCCGCTTAAAACGTCGCATAATGCGATAAGCAAAGCGAATTAGCAAAGTGAAAAACCCCAACAAAATCGGATAAACCAAATAATAACTTCTAGGTAATTGTATTTGCAAAAATAGAAAAACGCATATCATTATGACTGGTTGCACAATACTCGCTCCCAAAACACTATAAATCTCACTCTCCCCAGCAAAGCTCCAGATACTGCTATATAATCTAAATACCGCAAATACAATAATGACTAATATGATATTAAGTGGTAATAGTTGCAATACTGGCCTTAAATAAATATCTGGAATTTCACTATAGATGAAATCAAACCTAGGCATCAATGCCAAAATTGGCGTCACCGTTGCAACCATAATATCCGCTAGCACTAAAATTCCCATCTTTATATATTTTTCATATATTTTTTTGCGATTTACATTCATATTCTGCTACTACCTCTTCTATTTTTGTACACCGCCTTATTATACCACTTTCATGCCCAGCTGACAACTTCGCATTCCACCAAATAGCTGAAAAACCAAATCCCCCACCAACTATATATAGTACTTTCAATCGCTAGAAAAACAAACTTGTTCTCTTACCCAAACTGATATTAGTTGCTAAGTTACAAGCTTCTTTGATATACTCTGGTACATCTTTTGCTATATCAATGGCATTGAAATAATCAAACCACACCTTAATGTTTTTCTTTGCTTCGCCTGATGACTTTCTGAATTCCCAAAATGTCACCGTCACTACTTCTTGCCCTAATTTTCCTCTGCAATACATTTCATTTTCTGTATTACATAGTCTGAATTCGTGAATTGGATTATTACTGGATACTAATTGCATATAATGCAACTCTAACAATGATTGTCCGTAAATATTGCCTTTAATTACTTCCAGCAACAGCAATTCATTTAAAACAAAAAGTTTTTCAACTGTTTCTCCGCCCTATCTTCTTAGAAATCAAATACTTAGGCCTTCCCTTCGTTTCTTGATAAATCTTCGAAATATAGTAACCAATAATCCCCAAACTAATCATAATAATACTACCAATCAATAGAATCAACAAGATAACAGTAGTAAATCCTTCAACTGCACGACCTCCAAAGAACATCACTAACGTCTGTATTCCCATTATCACCGCAAGGATAAACACCAAGACTCCTGTAACTGTTACAATTTGCATTGGTGCTGCTGAAAAAGCCACGATATTCGTAAGGGCATATTGCACCAAGGACCAAGTCGACCATGTTGACTCACCTGCTTCACGTTCTTGAACATCAAATTCTACTTCTGTCTTCTTATATCCTACCCACGAAGAAAGTGCTCTGAAAAATGCATTTCGTTCTGGTAGCATCAATATCGAATCAACTACTTTCCGATCCATTAATTTGAAATCTGAGGCTCTAGACATATCTATCTTCGTCGCCTTTGATATTAATCTATAAAATAATCCTGCGCTCATTTTGTGCAAAACGCTTTCTTCCCCGCGGCTTGATTTCACGCCTTCTACCACTTCGTAGCCATCCTCCCAAAGGCGATACATCTGTACCAAAGTCTCTGGCGGATGTTGCAAATCGCAATCCATCACCACACAACAATCACCCGACGCATTTGCAAGCCCCGCAAAAATCGCCGACTCCTTGCCGAAATTACGTGAAAAATGCACACCTACGATATGTGGATTTGAGGCTACTGCTTCTTCAATCTTCTCCCATGTTCTATCTTTTGAGCCATCATCGACAAATACTAATTCATAGCTGATTTGCTCCGTTTCTAGTAATTGTTTGATTGCTGCCACCGCTTTTAAAAGCATCTGCTCTTCATTATATGCGGGTAATATAATTGATAACATATTACTCCTTTCTACTACCGATTATGTAAAAAATATCACGAACCATTATTGCTAATTTTCAACAAGCTACATTATATCATTTCTCACTTTAGCCGACAACTATGCGAATATCCCCATAATTACCGGCAAAAACACATTCTTATCATAAAGCAAACTCAACAAGAAATCCCTTTCAATAGCCTTCATCAAAACCTGTCCAAACGCTGTATTACAAAGAACTGTTACTACCACGAAGAACACCCACACCCATAGTATTGCCATCGCTCCTCCTAATAACATCCCGCCTACTGAATTAATAAAACTAATTCCGGGGATGGTTGTTAGGATGTTAATTGCGTACAACGCCACTTTGACAATGATTATCGCTAAGGTAAACGACAGCAAAAAGGCAATCCCATTGATAATACTGTGTGCGATATAGCTGGCTACATAGTCAACAAATTTATCGACCCCTAACAACTCATAAACATCACCAGTATTATTATCAATAATATTGCTTTTAATCACTTCTGGTAGTGGCAATTCCCTGAGGATATTCGTTTGCATATCTTCTGGCACATCGGCTTGTCTAAGCTGTGCCTCAATTTCTTCTTCTGAAATGCCACGCGCCAGTAGTGCCTCTTTTTCCTCTTCGCTGATTTGGCTTTCTGCTTCGTTTCTTAGATACCCCATCATAACGGCTTCACATTTTGAATGCACGCCATCATAAATTGGTGTCCCCTCCCTTAGAAATCTTGCTACATGAGGGTTCAATAATGACGCCAACATCAATACTAATATCAAAAAAACCATTGATATTGCCGTCTTGAAAAATCCTTTGCGCCCGCCCATAAATATATTAAATATTATAAACGCTACTATAACCCAAAATAACCAGTTCATTTATTTCCTCTTCCTAGGTCAGTTTTATTGTCTTTACACCACGACTCGTAACCAAACGATATCTATTCATGTCCATTTTAAATAGGTTTAGGACCATCCCCTCTTCAATACTTCCACTAAACTTCACAACTCCCTTATCACTCATAATGAATACCTTTGCTTCATTATACATAAGGATAGTGTCATCACTTATTTTGATTGTGCTATATTCAGCATCAAAGTTTTCCTCGAATTTAAGTTTTCCCCTTTTATCGTATAATGCTAACTTGTATAATTTATCTTGCTCATCGCTTCTAAATACCATACCGATATATTTGTCGCTATGGAATGTGCTAATTATCTCTTCTTCTACTTCAACGGTACGAATTTCTTTGGGGATTTGCTTTCCTTCATATAAAACAAAGCCGTTATCACGAAAAGCCACCGCTAATGAGCCGTCAAGGTACTCCACTTGCGGAACCAAAATATTTTGGTATGTATAATCGCTAACCATATTGTCCATCTGATTTTGACCTGCATCGCCAAAATTATAGAATGCTACATAACTTTTAGTCGTTCCCCCCTCAATTTGAAAATAAGTGACCATCAACACTATTCCATCTGGCGAAATAGCGATGTCCACTGGATAACCCGGGCTGTCCACTCTGGTCTTTGATGCCACAATTTGTTCGCCTGTTGTCGTGTAATAATTAATCCATGTGTTTTCACCATCTTCTAGCACCGTTGCAACCGTTCCGCCTTTTGCCACTTTAGCCTTTAAAATTGGTTTATCGGTATTAAACTCACCGATTTTCCCATCTTTGCCAAGAATCACCACTTTGGTTCCTCGTTTAGCGTAAATAACCACGACCTCTCCTCTGACATCAATCGCCGGCGTTTCCATGTCCAACTTTTGAGTCCACAATACTTTGCCGGCCACATTCGTCAAAAGCGCATCGTTGCCACTATATTTTAAAACATTGCTACCTAATTCAATATATTTGGAAGCAGCAGTATCTTCTTCTGGCGTGTCAGATAATATTTTATAGCTAGTATATTTCTGATTTTCAATATGATTTTTCGCAAATAATGCTCCACCCAAAATGAGTAGTACCAACACACCAATACCGATTAATCGACCAAACTTATGCCTAGTGATTTTTGTTTTATATTCTTCAATGTTGATTTCTTTTACGTTCATAATAACCCTTTACTTGTTTTCGCTGACATTATTAGCTGGTCTTAACCCTTTGATTTTGTTCTTAAACCAACCACCATAATGCTCTGCTATTTCTAGCGCTCCACAATATTTATCAGCAAAACAAATCACATATGTCTCTGGGTACTTTGGTAGCGCAAATGTAACTGGCCACATGTGTTTTTTGATGACCTCTTCTTCTATTTTGTTAAGCTTAAAATATTTGCTGGCGTTGTCATAAGCTACCTTGGGATGACTAAAAGCATGAAAATGATTACCCGTTTCACGGGAATGCTTGCGCCAGTCATATAAAAATAAATCGTGCAACATCCCACCTCTAGCGGCAGAAACTGCATCTAATTTTAATCTTTTGCAAATACGAAAATTATGATAAGCTACTGCCAAACAATGGCGATAACAATGAGTATCGCAATGTTGCGGAAAATCTCTCATTTGGCGAACTGCGGGGTGCCGTAAAATGTCGCTAATGCTATCATAAAATTCTTGGTATTCTGCTTTTCTTTTGTCGTTCATATTTTCACCATTATATATTATCGTGATACATTGCCATACTTTGTACTTTCACAATCACAAAAACATTCGAAATTCGCCCTATTAAGAGCACTTCCTTAACCTTTTGACCCTAGTATCATTATAACGAAACTCGTCCTTCTAACGCTCTTAATAAAGTTACTTCATCAATACAATCCAAATCTCCGCCAACTGGCACGCCACTAGCAATTCGGCTCACATTAATCCCTGTCGGCTTGATTAATTTGCCAATGTACATCGCCGTGGTCTCGCCTTCAAGACTAGAATTAGTGGCAATTATCACTTCCTCAATATCGCCTTGTAATCTTTGCATTAATTCTTTTAATTTGATTTCATTTGGTCCAATACCAAGCATTGGCGAAATAGCCCCATGCAAAACATGATACACGCCCTCAAACTTACCAGTTTTCTCGTATGCTGCTAAATCTCTAGTATTTTCCACCACCATGATTATCTTTTGGTCCCGCTTAGGGTTTTTGCAAATCGGACAGACTTCATCATCTGTTAAAGTGAAACATTTTTCACAATATTTAACATTGTTGCGCGCTTCACTAATCGCTAAAGTTAATGACTCCACTTGCTCACGTGGCATATGAATAATGTGAAACGCTAAACGACCGGCAGATTTCGCACCAATCCCCGGTAGTCTAGAAAGTTGTTCGATTAATTTGCCTATATATCCGCTATAGTATTCCATATTTTAAAACGGTAATCCGCCCAAGCCACCCATACCACCAGCAAGTTGTCCCATTGCTGCTGATTGTGCTTCTTCCATCTGGCGTAGAGCTTCATTGGTTGCTGCCATAATTAAATCTTCGAGCATCTCTACGTCATCGGGGTCTACTGCTTCTTCAGCCAGTTTGACTTTTGTGATTTCTTTTTTACCAGATATCGTGATTTCTACGGCACCGCCGCCTACTGTTGCTGTGAATTCCTTTTCTTCTAATTCTTTTTGATTTTCTTCCATTTGCTTTTGCATCTTTTGGGCTTGTTTCATCAGATTACCCATGTTGCCAGGCATGCCCATGCCACCACCAAATCCGCCACGTTTTCCCATTTTGTAATTCCTCCTTGTCTAATTTATTCGTCAAAATCGTTTTCTACTGCTACATCCATTTTAATTCTGTCTTTCAATATATCATCTACTGATATTTCTGCCAACCCCTCAACCTTTGTTTCGTTAGCAAGTAAAAGTTCAACTTCTACATGCTTTTTAATATTTCCCAAAATAATATTTTCTAATTCCGCTTTAGTTGCTGGATTTTCAACAACATGTCCGGCCATACTATTCCTAAATTCTATATACAACCTATCTTCACCAGTCTGACCGTTATACTTAGGCGTAGCTTCCTGCAATAGCTGTTTGAGCATTCCGCTAGTCTGGGCCACAATCATTCGCCAGTCTTTTTTAACTCTTTGAATATCTTCTGGTGCTGCCTTTGGTGGTTTTACTTCCACTTTAGGCTCTTCTACATTTGGCCTTTGCTCTTTGCTAGCTCTCTGCGTCGACGTTGGTACAATCGCAATACCCTCGGCTACCTTCTTTTCTAAAACACGAATACGTTCAAGCATTGATGTCATATCTTGCTCCATCGCTGGCGTACACAATTTAATTAAAGCAATCTCTACTAGCACTCGCTTTTGTGATGCATAACGCAGTTGGTTGGATAGTTCCGAGAAAATACGAATAAATCGCATCAAGGTTGCATCATCGACCATCCCCGCTTCTTCCTCAAGTGCTTGTCTGCTCTCCGTCGTCGTGTCAATCGTACCTTCGACATCACCTGACGATTTCACCAATAACAAATTACGCATATACCAAGTAAAATCGGTTACAAATTGGTTCATCTCTTTACCATGTGTTACTAACTGCTCTAATAGCTTAATGCAACCAGCCGTATCGTGATTGATTACTTTGCGTAGCAAATCACTAAACACTTCATTATCTAATGTCCCCAGCACTTCTAGTACTTTATCATAAGTCAAGGCCTCACCTAGATAAAAGGCCGTACATTGGTCTAATAAACTTAAGGCATCACGCATCGAACCATCGGCCGCCTTAGCAATGTAGCGTAACGCCCTATCCTCGACAGTGGTATTTTCTTGCGTCATCAAATCTTGCAAACGTTTAGTAATAGTATCGATACTAATCCGCTTAAAATCATAACGTTGACATCTTGATAAAATCGTTACTGGAATTTTATGTGCTTCCGTCGTCGCCAAAATGAAAATGACATACTCTGGTGGTTCTTCTAAGGTCTTAAGTAATGCATTAAAGGCACCAGTTGAGAGCATATGAACCTCGTCAATAATGTAAACTTTATATCGTCCCTGCGTTGGTCGATACTCTACTTCCTCACGAATTTCGCGAATATTATCAACGCCATTATTAGATGCCGCATCAATCTCAATAACGTTCAGCGATGTTTGATTTTGAATACTTACACACATCTCACATTCATTGCAAGGATTGCCGTCAATGGTATTCTCGCAATTGACCGTCTTAGCCAATATCTTCGCTGCTGTCGTCTTGCCTGTTCCACGAGTTCCACAGAAAAGATACGCGTGTCCAATGCGGTTGGCTTTTATTTGATTTTTCAGGGTTGTTACAATTGCATCTTGTCCTTTTACATCTGAAAATGTATCTGGTCGAAATTTGCGATACAATGCTGTATAACTCATATCTTCGCCTCTTTTTCTATTGATTAATCACCAAAGCTAATGCCCATTCTTTTTGCTTCTTGAACTTCCCCAGCATCTGTTGGAACGGTCTTTAGAATTCCTGCTGACTCGCCCAGAGGCACTGCTTTAATCTCGCCATTAACTATGGCAACCATGCAACCGTACTGCTCCTCCATAATAAATTGCGCCGCTGTAGAGCCAAGTCTAGTTGACAAAACCCGATCATACGGACAAGGTGAACCACCTCGCTGGGTGTGCCCTGGTACAGTAATACGAATTTCCATGCCAGTTTCTTTTTCAATCATATCGGCAAGTTCATAAGATACTGATGGATAATGATTGTTAGCCATCTTCTTTTTCAATTCTTTTTTCGTCAGTCTAGCATCTTCTTTGGAAATAGCTCCTTCTGCCACTGCTAAAATGGTAAAGCCTTTGCCCGCTTCTTCACGTGCTCTAATGGCACTAATTACTTTTTCGGTATCATAAGGAATTTCTGGAATTAAAATAATATCAGCACCGCCAGCAATTCCGGCATACAGTGGTAACCACCCCACCTTATGCCCCATAATCTCAACAATAAACACGCGACTATGCGATGCCGCCGTGGTATGAATACAATCTATTGCATCGGTCGCAATATTAACTGCACTATAAAAACCAAAGGTCATATCCGTGCCCCAGATGTCATTATCAATAGTCTTTGGCAAATGAATAACGTTAAGCCCTTCTTCGTGGAGGAGGTTCGCGGTCTTTTGTGTGCCATTGCCACCTAAGATAACCAAACAATCCAAGTTCAAATCGTGATATGTCTGTTTCATCGCCTTAACTTTATCTAAGCCATTTTCATCTGGATTACGCATCTCTTTGAATGGCGTCCTAGATGTTCCGATGATAGTTCCACCCTTGGTTAAAATTCCCGAGAAATCCTTTGCTGTTAACAAACGATAATCTCCATATATCAATCCTCTATAGCCATTAAAAAAACCGTAGACATTTAATTCCTTTTCATTATGCGCTAAACCTTTTACGACACCTCGCATGGTCGCGTTAAGAGCTTGGCAATCACCACCACTTGTTAGCAATCCTATTCTCTTCATAATCCGCCTCCTATTTCATTTTATATAGGCACACACCTGTGAACAGTATACATTATTTTTGCGCACGATACAATAAAAAATGATGCTTCCTTAGATTGACAACAGCTCTCAAACGAGATATACTAATAGTCCGTGCAGCCGGGGAGTTAGCGGTGCCCTATACCTGCAATCCGCTACAGCAGGGGTGATGCCAATCTGAGGACTCATTTTTGTGGAGCTGCCCTTTATAAGTGGCGATGACGTTTGGGTCTTGCGCAACAAAAATCTATGAACCGTGTCAGGTCGGGAACGAAGCAGCACTAAGTAGAACCTTTTGTGTGCCGCAAGGGTGCCTGGATTGAGTTAACTGTAAAGGTAACGTCTATGAAGATTTTTTCGAGGTGCGGCGCGCGGTTTTAAAATGGCAATGACTCTAGTCTTGATTGTATCCCATATTGTACAAAAATACGGCAATACCTATGCTCTGGTGCGTTGACATCAGGGCTTTATTCTTGTAAAATATAGGGTACTATAAATTCAAAAAAGGTAGTAACTTAGGAGGTAATGTTATGGCATGCAAGTGCAAAAATGACGGTGCGATTTTCGCTGAATTGGACAAATTCATCGAAGAAAATAATCTCGCCAATGAAGATTCATTGATTCAAGTTTTACACCAAGCGCAACACCTTTATGGCTATTTGCCAAGAAATGTCCAAATCCATGTTGCTGAAAAACTACATGTACCAATCGCAAAGGTATATGGTGTTATTAGTTTCTATTCATTCTTTACTGACACCCCACGAGGCGAACATGTTGTTCAAGTTTGTATCGGGACAGCTTGTTTTGTTAAAGGTGCTGATAAAGTTCTGGCTGAATTTGAAAAAGAGCTTAATATCGGGTCTGGCGAAACTTCTGAAGATTTGCAATACACCTTATCAGGCGTTCGCTGTGTAGGTGCTTGTGGTTTAGCACCTGTTGTTATCATAAACGAAAAAGTTTATGGACATGTACAAGCAGAGGATGTTAAGGATGTTTTAGAAAAATATTTAGCTGAGGTGGCTGCTGAGAGCTAGGAAGGGGTATCAACCATGAAAATAAATTCTATTCAAGAACTACGCGAATTAAACCAAAAGCATTTACCACTACTAGCATTGCGTAGAGCAGAAGCTCACGTTGGCAAAGAACGTATCTTAATGGTATGTGGTGGTACAGGATGTCACGCGGCAAAAGGTGATGTTTTGTTAAAAGAATTGCAAAAAGAAATTACAGAGGCTGGCTTAGACGATATCGTCCAAGCGCATCCAACTGGCTGTTTCGGTTTCTGTGCTGAAGGACCAATCGTTCAGGTTTTCCCTGATGATGTGTTCTATGTACGTGTTAAACCTGAAGATGCTAAGAGAATTGTTACTGACCATCTAGTTGGCGGTACACCAATTGATGATTTATTATTCTTTGAACCTACTATTCAAGAAAAGGTTCAGACAATGCACGAGATGTCTTTCTACAAAAAGCAAATGCGTATCGCTTTGCGTAACTGTGGTATTATCTCTCCAGAAGTTATTGACGAATATATTGCTGCTGACGGATATCTTGCTTTAGCAAAAGTAATCAAAGAAAATAATCCTGAGGCAATCACCAAACTATTGACTGACTCTGGTCTAAGAGGTCGTGGTGGTGCTGGTTTCCCAACTGGTATCAAATGGGAAGCAACCCGAAGAGCACAAGGCGAGCAAAAGTACATCATCTGTAATGCCGATGAAGGGGACCCAGGTGCCTTCATGGACCGTTCTATCTTAGAGGGTGACCCACATAGCGTTATCGAAGCGATGATGATTGCTGGATATTGCATCGGTGCTAACACTGGTTTTGTTTATATCCGTGCTGAATATCCACTAGCTATTCATAGATTAGAAATCGCCCTAGCACAAGCTAAAGAGCTTGGTTTATTAGGCAAGAACATTATGGGAACTGGCTTCGACTTTGATGTTGAAATCAAATACGGTGCTGGTGCTTTCGTTTGTGGTGAAGAGACCGCTTTGATGAAATCAATTGAAGGTTCTCGTGGCGAACCATTTAACAAGAACATCTTCCCATCTGAAAAGGGGCTATGGGGCAAACCAACTTGTACTAACAATGTTGAGACACTTGCCAATATTCCACTTATTATCCTAAAGGGAGCAGAATGGTACTCTAGTATCGGAACAGAAAAATCTAAGGGAACAAAAGTATTTGCCCTTGGTGGTAAAGTAAATAACGTTGGTTTGGTTGAAGTTGTTATGGGTACTACTTTCCGTGAATTGATTTTCGAAATCGGTGGTGGCATTCCAAACGGCAGAAAATTCAAAGCAGCTCAAACTGGTGGACCATCAGGCGGAGTTATTCCTGAAAAATACCTAGATACTCCAATTGAATTTGAATCACTAAAAGAAATCGGTTCAATGATGGGTTCTGGTGGTATGATTGTCTTAGACGAGGACAACTGTATGGTTGATATCGCAAAATTCTATCTGGAATTTATTTGCGAAGAGTCTTGTGGCAAATGTACTCCATGTCGTATTGGAACAACCAGACTTCTTGAAATCCTAGAACGAATTACACAAGGCAAAGGAACGCATGAAGATTTAGTTAATTTATCTGATTTATCTAAGACTATTACTGATGCATCATTATGTGGTCTAGGTAAAACTGCTGCTAACCCAGTTATGTCGACACTAAAATATTTCCACGATGAATATTTAGCTCATATCGACGACAAATCTTGTCCAGCTGGTGTTTGTACCGCTCTAACAAAGCTAGAAATCAACGACAAATGTATTGGTTGTACTAAATGTGCTAGAGTTTGCCCTGTCAACTGCATCAAAGGAAAAGTTAAAGAACTTCATGTCATCGACCAAGAAAAATGTATTAAATGTATGGCTTGTATTGACGCTTGTCCTTTCAAAGCAATCACAACGGTTTAGGAGGTAAGAATAATGTTTAACGTTACTATAAATGGTAAAGTATGTGAAGCTGAAAAAGGCGAACCGATTTTAGCTGTCGCTAAGAGAAACGGCTTTCACATCCCGACACTATGTTATTTAAATTTACATGATATGGATTATTGTAATAAACCAGTTTCTTGTCGCGTATGTATGGTAGAAGTTACCCAAAGAGGAATGTCAAGACTAGTTCCTGCTTGTGATACTTTCGTTGGCGAAGGAATGGAAATCAGTACTGAATCAAAAGATGCAATTAATGCTCGTAGAACCGTAATGGAGCTAATGCTTTCAAACCATCCACAAGACTGTTTATATTGTAGCCGTAGCACTGACTGCGAACTACAGACATTGGCTTATGACTTAAATATCAGAGGCAATAGATATGAAGGCAAGAAATCAGACTTTGGGGTTGATGCTACTTCTAAATCTATCGTTAAAGACTTAGACAAATGTATCCTATGTCGTCGTTGCGAAACTGTTTGTTCAAACGTGCAAACTGTTGATGTATATTCGGCAGTTAATCGTGGTTTCGAGACAGTTGTATCACCAGCTTTTAATGACTCACTTCAAGATACAGCATGTACTTTCTGTGGACAATGTATAAGTGTATGTCCTACTAGTGCTCTTACCGAAGTTAACAACGTTGATAAAGTTTGGGGGGCCCTGAACAATGAAGAAAAAGTTGTTATCGTTCAAACTGCTCCAGCCGTACGTGTTGCAATCGCCGAAGAATTTGGTGCCGAAGCGGGTACTGAAAGCACTGGCAAAATGGTTACTTCATTGCGTCGTCTAGGCTTTAATCAAGTATTTGATACTGACTGGGCTGCTGACTTAACAATCATGGAGGAAGCAACTGAAGTATTAGATAGAATTGGCGGTAAAGGTCGCCTCCCTATTTTAACTTCTTGCTGTCCAGCTTGGGTCAAATTTATTGAACATCAATTCCCTAGCTTGATTGATATTCCATCATCATGTAAGTCACCTCACGAGATGCTAGGTGCGGTCGCTAAATCTTACTATGCAGAGAAAATCGGTGTTGACCCAAAGAATATCTATGTCGTATCAGTAATGCCTTGCGTAGCCAAGAAATACGAAGCTGCTAGACCTGAATTATCAGTTGATGAAAACCTTGATGTGGATTGCGTTATCACAACACGTGAGCTTGCTTTGATGATTAAAGAAGCAGGTATCAACTACATGGAGTTAGAAGACACTGATTTTGATAGTCCACTTGGCGAATCAACAGGTGCTGGCGATATCTTCGGTGCTACTGGTGGTGTTCTTGAAGCAGCACTTAGAACTGTTTCAGCTTGGGTTACTAAAGAAGAAAACCCTAAAAGCTTAGACTTTAAAGCAGTTCGTGGTCTTGAAGGCATGAAAGAAGCAACTCTTAACCTTGACGGCACAGAAGTTAAAGTGGCGGCTGTATCAGGTCTTGGTAATGCTCGTAAGTTATTAGAGAAAATCGAATCTGGCGAGTCTGAATATCACGTGATTGAAATCATGGCTTGTCCTGGTGGATGTATCGCAGGTGGTGGACAACCATTCAACCATGGCGATAGAAGCATCATTGAGAAGAGAATGAAATCAATTTACAAGATTGACTCTGACAAGAAGGTTAGAGAGTCTCACAAAAACCCAGATATCATCAAACTATACGATGAATTCTTAGGTAAACCAGGTGGCGAGAAATCTCACAAATTGCTACACACTCACTACATCGAAAGAGAAATCGTTGCCAGAGAGTGCGAAGAAGACAAATAATTAGAATGACCCGGCGAATTTTCGCTGGGTCATTTTTTCAATGCTTTATTTCGAATTTTTCATTGACCTATTTAGTCCAGAATATATTGCTTTAATTCCTTTTGTATCTCACGCCAATTTGGCATATAATGGTCCATCTGCGCTTTAAACTGCGCTCCATGATTAGGTACTCGTATGTGCAATAATTCATGAAGGATAATGTATTCTAAGCAACCTATAGTGGTGTTTGCTAAATGTAAATTAAACCATATCTTTTTGGTTTTAACATTACAACTACCCCACCGTGTTTTCATTTTTCTAATTTGCCATGTAGAACACTTTAGTTTCGTAATACTCTCCCATTTTGGCAAAAGTTTTGATATGTTTGCACGCAATGACTTATCTGCCGCTACCCAATCAGTTTTATCAACTTCTTGGTTGACCCGTAGTTTCATTCGTTTTGCCATCTGTACTTGTTGTCTTTTTATCCACTCAATACGCTCTTCCACGATTTTAATGATTGTTGCATCATTAGTTTGTCTTGGTGCTGTCACGATTACATTACCTTTTGGGGCTTTGACATGGATGTGAATGTTTTTGATAGACTTTTTTTGTATTTCTATAGGAATACCCGCAATTGTCATAGTCGCTCTTCTTTCTGTTGATAATACATCTCTCATAGGTTACTTTATCACATTATATATCGTTCGCATAGAGCCTATCCATTTTCCGAAAACTTTTCAAAAAGGAACTACTCGTCCTTGTGACGCTAGCCCCCTCATTGTTGCCCGTCATAACCATTGCCACGTACTCATACATGCAATGGGTCCTATCGTTTCTAGTACACTAGGTTTAGCACTAAGCTCGTGGTATTTATTAGTATTTTGAATTCTTAAAAATGTATATTTAAAGCCAAACAAAAAGTAACAGCATGTATCCATTGGGGACTCAATTCCCTTGGACAAAAGCTGTTACTTTTTTATATAGCCAAATGGGCTTAGTTACTGTAACCCATACGCTTCCTTTACATCTAATACATAGACAATACCTTTTCCTGGCTTTTCGATTTCTAGGTGTTGATTAATTGCCTCTACGATAGCGTCTTTTAATTCCACTTTAGCGATAATGAATATTTTTTCCTTTTCTGGTTCGATTTCAAGCGAGAAAAATTTCTTAGCCTCTTCCGCTCCAGAACCTCTAGCATTGACAATAGTAGCACCACGAGCACCCGCCGCTTTAG
>JGI994J12354_10003250_pt1 | contig 15284 bp, 11 predicted proteins | sample IntmicLarv3ML3BL_FD_12354 | JGI IMG/M metagenome (IMG submission 12354)
GGAAAATATTTTGTATTTTGTTGAAACTTTTCTGAAATTATTTTTATTCTCGCAAAAAGTATCAAAAATAACAAATTCTTTTGACACAATATATTTTATTATGGTATAATAACCTCACGAATCTCTATCGGAGCAAGATTCCGAAGAGCTTCGGAGAACATTGACGACTGATTTAAGCTGCGCTTTTGCGGCCAGCGCCGCACATTCCGCCAAGGCGGAATGAAATCATGGTATAATAACCTCACGAAATACTCGAATTTTGCCTCCGAGTACGCATTTTATTTGGTTAGGGGTTGATTGCATGAGTTATGGAAATGTTAGTGAGCAAACTGTATACATCTCCACGTTAGGGACATTTGAGCTCACCCTTGGCGAGCAAAAGGTTTCCAGCGACATGGATCGTTCCAACCGCATCTGGAGCTTTTTGGCTTATTTAATCATGCGCGGAAATAAGAGCGTTTCTCAGTCCGAATTGATTGATGCCTTCTGGCCGGAGGACAACAACCAAAACCCGGGTAGCTCGCTTAAAACCCTCATTTACCGCACCCGAATTATGCTGGCGAACACCTTTGGTGAAGATGTGCAGTTTATTATCTCGCAGCGCGGCGCATATTCTTGGAACAGCACATATGAATGCGTCATTGATGTCAACGAGTTCGAGCGGCTCTGCGCCCTCGCCGACAAGACGGACACGCCAAAGGAGGAACGCCTCCTCTACTATTCGCAAGCCTTTGCGCTCTATCACGGGGACTTTTTGCCCCGCCTTTCCAGTGAGCTTTGGGTGATTCCGCTCGCCACCCACTATCACAATATTTTCACCCAGTCCATTGGACATTATGTCGAGCTTTTGTTTGAGGCGGGTCGCTACAGCGACGCTGTTGATGTGTGTACCAAGGCCTCTATGATTGAAGCTTACGATGAAAATATTCACGCCCTGCTTGCCACAGCCTATCTGCGGCAGGGAAATGTCGTTGCTGCGCTGTCCCATTATGAGACCGCCACCGACTTTTTATATCGGAACTTGGGCGTGCATCCCTCTGAACGGCTTCGCTCTGTTTACATGGATATTATGCAAAATTACACGGGTTTAGAGACGGATTTGGAGTCCATTTGCAGCCATCTCAACGAGCCGGATGCGATCGATGGCGGCTTCGTTTGCGACTATGGTTTTTTCCGCCAAGTCTATCGTCTGGACGCCCGACGGCTCGCCCGCATCGGCTCTTGTGCTCACCTTGCACTTATCACCCTCGCACCAAAAAAGAGCGACCTCTCCTCTCTCGGCCTCTTGAACGAGAGCATGGGACGCCTGCTCCATATTCTGCGCTCAACACTTAGGCGAGGCGATGTCATCTCCCGATACAGCGGCGCTCAGTATGTGCTGCTGTTGCCCTCATCCAATTATGAGGACAGCGAGATGATTTTGGAGCGTATTCTCTCCGATTTCCGCAAGGTTGCCCCGAGGCAGGGTCAAGGCCTCAATATCACCTTCAAAATCCAACAGCTTGACTGTGTCGTGTAATACGACTTGCGCAAATTTATCCTTATCTGCTATAATAAATAGCTGATGAAGGGAGGGGAATCTTGCAATGGAGCGAATCAAATTCAATTATAACAACGCAATGCTACGCATTTGCGTTGATGAGGGAAATAGCGGCACACTTGTCGGCCAACGGTTGCGAGAGCCCATCCCCTTCTCTGATTTTGTTGACCTCGTTTTGAAAATTGAATCTGTTTTAGAGGGACAGGACTTCCCGCGAGCCTTTCAGCGGAAGCGCCAGTTTCAGCAGAGCCTTTCTGCAACCGTTGCTTTTGCCAGTTATGAGCATGAGATGATGAGTGAAGCGGCTGTAGCGAGCACCTTTGGCACGGTTTCCACCCTCATTTTGCAGATTGTCACCCGGCAGAACACCAGCTGGCAGGGTGCAATCTTCTCTGCGGACAAGGCCAACCGGGTTGCTTTCCAAAGCGACTTAGAATTTCTGTCTGCCCTTGACTGCATCATCCAGAACGAGCAGGGCGAGTAAACTGAATGACAAAAAAACCACTTCCGGGCGAAACGCCCGGAAGTGGTTTTGCTTTACAGCCCTCTGGTTTTATCGCATTTTTGTGAAGCGAACTTACTTTACAGCCTTTAGTAATATGCCTCTGCAGACATGTGAATGATGTTCAGAATCTCGGCCTCCGTCATGTCGGTAATCTCCGCTAGTGCGGCAATCGTGGAGACAGACATTTCATTGAGCATAAACTCTGCATAGTAGGTATCGATAATCTGTTTGCAGCTCTCGCCCGTGTAAGCATCATAACTATACTCCCAAGAGCAGTATTCCCACTCCGGATAGAAGCCGTGATAGGTCAGACTCAGCTGCGGGCCGTCCCACATTCTGCTCGAAATGGTGTAAACTTGATTGTTCTGCGCAGAAATCACCATGCGCCTTGAAGCGCTGCCCTCATCCCAGATGCGGAAGCCCTGCTGACCGATGCGGCCGGTGCTCAAGTCCTCGGAGACCGCCAGATAGAGCTGCCGGGTTTGCTCGGCGGTGAAGGTGTAGTTCTCTGACTCAACACTTACCAAATCCCTTGCCTTTTCACCCACATGCCCAATGCTAAACGTGCCGCGGATGAAATCGCTCATCTGAACGCTAGGCGGGAAGAATTTGTTTCTCAAATAATCCGATCGATTGATGAGCCGCAGCAGCTTGTGCGCCGCATGGTTCGGATTGCCGATGCTCTCCGTATTCATGGGTATCAAATACAGGCGCGACATACTTGAGCCGTCCTTGAGCTGGTAGGTGATGGTTATGGTCTGTGTATCCGAATAGTAGTTATACTTGTCCCCGTCATTGCGCTGATCCAGAATCGCTTGATGAATCTGTGTGAGAGCTTCAATCTCCTCCGCTGTCTGGAAGGAATTATGCCGGTTGGATGCCGTGTCGTTCGACTGCATGTACAGACCTATCACGCCGATATTCTCCACCTGCGCAGGATTGGGCACACGGCGCTCAAAGCCTGTAAAATCTAGGCGAATGCCTACCAACAGCACCAACATGGCCAGTGCATAGCCAACGGCACCCTTGAAGCCCTTTTTGAACACACGGAAGCTCTTGTGCAGCAGCATTTCTGCCACATAGTAGCCCAGGAGCCCCCAGAGCACCATCATCACATAGAAAACGATGTCGTTGGCGTAACCGAAGATGCTCATAGTGAAAAGCGCCATCAAGCTGCCGAAAAAGAGAGCAACACCATAGCGGAACACGGGCTTCGCTTGCCAGATTGCGATGATGTCACCGGCAGTTTCCAACTGCCTGCACCGGTAGAGCAGCAGTGCTGCGACTGCAAAGACACAGCCTGCGATTGCGTAGACGACAATCCAAAAGACTGCGTCATGGTTGGTCAGAGACCAGAGATCAACCGCTTCCATCAGACGTACCACGGGAGTTAAGTTTATGGCGATTTCTTGCAATCTGTAGAGGTTATGGAAGCCGAAGAGCATCATCGTGAGCACCTGCCGCATGATAACGGTGAGCACTGCAAAGAAGAAATTCCAAATGATATAGAACACCGGCAGCGCCACAATATGCCCCGCAAACTGGGCGCAGAACACGGCGAAGGAGAAGAAAAACAAGAGAATGAGGGTCATGTAGATGAAGTTCAAAAGAATCACACTGATGTTCACGCTGCCCAAGTAGAGCTCAAACAGCAGCGACAGCGCAGCCAACACCGCATTGGGAATGATGAAATAGCTCATGCCTGCGGCGAAGTGAGTGAGGAAGTGCCCCTCCCGCTTGAGTGGTAAAGCGTGGAGTCCGTTGGCGGAACGGGGGCTATACAGGTAGTTGAACAGTGTCATTGCTGCCAGCACACCGAAAATGATGCTGACCACAGGGGTAATGGCGGTAAAAAAGAAGATATCCTCGTTGGCGAAATCTGCGGCGCTGCGATTGTAGCCGTGCGCAAAGTTTTGCACCTCCGCCACCAGCGGGAACAGGTAGACGAGAAAATAGGTGAGCCAAATGGGCCAGCCTCGCTTCAAATCGTGGATATACAGGGTTTTGTTAAAGAATGATTTCCCGGACCGCATAATCCTCACCTCCCAGCTCATAAATAAAGATTTCCTCCAGCGTCAGCGGAATCACGTCCACCAACAGCGGGCTGAACGTCGCCATGCGGGTTTTGATTTCCTCTGTGCTACCCCGCACAATGAGTGTATGCACCCGCCCCAACTGCGTGCTGTGCAACACCTTGAGCTCTGACGGCAGAGTGGGCATGTCGCCGTCGAACACCACCTGGAGCTTGACCACCGAGCCTTGCAGCTCCGCAAGTGAGCGTTCCAGCAGTACCTTGCCTCGAGAGAGGATGCCCACATGGTCGCACACGTCCTCCAGCTCGCGCAGGTTGTGCGAGGAGACGAGCACGGTGGTGCCATGCTCCACCACGTCGTTCATCAGCAGCGACCAGACCTGCCGCCGCATCACCGGATCGAGGCCGTCTACCGGCTCGTCGAGCACCAGCAACTCCGGCCGACAGCAGATAGCGAGCCAGAAGGCGCTTTGCTTTTGCATGCCTTTAGACAGGCGGCGGATGGCAGATTTTTCGTTGACCACGGAGAAGATTTCTTTGAGCGCCTCGTAGCGCTTCACATCAAAGTTTGGGTAGAAGCCCTTGAAGAAGTGCATCATGTCCCGGGTGCTGGCGGACAAATGATAGTACACATCGTCGGGAATAGAGGCGATGCGTGCCTTCACCCCGGGGGTTTCATAGATGGTCTGCCCGTCGGCGGTGATGGTGCCCTCGTCCTGCCGATAGGCACCGGTGATATGGCGAATAATGGTGGATTTACCTGCGCCGTTGGGGCCAACCAGACCGTAAATGGAGCCCTTGGGCACCGTCATGGTTAGGCCGTCTAGCGCCCGAAAGCCATCAAAGGTTTTCACCACTTGACTTACTTCAATTTTCATCTTGACTCACCTCGTTTCCTGATTGCACTGCCATTCTGTTCAGCCGCAGCTTGAGGTCGTCCTCGGCCACACCCAAAAAGAGCAGCTCGCCGGTGACCTTGTCCCAAACCGCAAGCAGCTCATCCCGCCGCCGGGGCGAAATGTCCTCTCGTGTGGCGACAAAGCTGCCTTTGCCGAGCACGGAGTAGATATAGCCCTCCTGCTCGAGCGACTCGTAGGCTCGCTGAATTGTGTTGGGGTTGATTGCCATGCTTGATGCCATCGCCCGCACGGAGGGGAGCTTCTCCCCTTCCTTCAAGCCGCCGGAGACCATCAGCGACACCAGGCCATCCTTCACCTGCTCGTAAATGGGCTTGGCATCTCGATAATTTAACTGAAGCATGACGTCCTCCTTTCCTAGTACTGTTCTAAGTGTATTCATTGTATTATGTGTTCTAATACAGCAATGTTACCATTGCCTTCCAAATTTGTCAATCATTATTTTTTTGTTTTTGTTGTCACGGGGCAGCAGCTCTGCTATAATGAGGGCGCTAGACATCATTGACGAGGCTTTGAGGGGTGATATTTTTGCAGAAAGCCTACTTGTGGGACGAGTACCGCACGGTGATTCATCAGCTGCTCTTAACCGAGACGGTGCAGAAGATGCATCGGCACGCCCACCACGGCAGCTTGAGCTGCTTTGAACACAGCGTTTTTGTCTCTTACATCGCCTTTCGCATCGCCCGCCGGGCGGGCATGGATGCGCACGCCGCCGCACGGGCGGGGCTGTTGCATGACCTCTACCTCTATAATCCGGCGATTATGGGGATGCGACAGTGCTTTTTTCACCCGCTGGCCGCCTTTGAAAATGCAAAAAATCTCTGCCCTGACTTGAGCGAAAAGGAGGGCAACGCCATTCGCAGCCACATGTTTCCGCTCTCGAAGGAGCTCCCCCGCAGCAGAGTGGCTCTGGTGGTGAACCTTGCCGACAAGTTTTGCGCCACCGTGGAGGCGCTGCGTATTTTCAACTGCTTGCCCATTCGAGGCTACGTACGCATGGCGCTGTCCGGCGCATAGCAAAAAGCTCCGCCCAACGGTCGGAGCTTTTAATGCTTTCTACATTGTATTTTCAGAATTCTTTTGTTATAATGAGCACAATGAAATAAGTGAAGGCGGTTTTGACTTTGAAAAAGCGAACCATCAAATTCCAAATGAATGCGCCCTGCATCCTGTGGTTGGCGCTCATCAGCTTTGTCATCCTGCTCATCAGCCAGCTTACGCCCATTGGAATCAATCGGTTTCTGGCCTGTTATAAGACTTCATGGACTGACCCAATGCAGTATCTGCGCCTGTTCACCCATGTTCTCCCTCATTCGAGCTTGGCGCATTTCAGCGGAAATTTCCTGCTGATTCTAGCGCTCGGCCCGCTAGTGGAGGAAAAGTACGGCAGCAGCCGTATGCTTTTGATGATTTTGATTACCGCATTGATTACCGGCCTCATCAATATCTTTTTCTCACCAGGCACGGCGGTAATTGGCGCATCGGGACTTGTGTTCATGCTGATCTTGCTGGCGAGCTTCGTCAACGTGCGGGCGGGAGCCATCCCCATCACCGTGCTTCTCGTGGCGGTGCTCTACATCGGACAGGAAATTGTCACCGGACTGACCACGAGAGACACCATTTCCCAACTCAGCCACGTCATCGGCGGGCTTTGCGGGACAGGCTTCGGCATCATCTTTCACAAAAAATCGTAGCGAATCTATGAGAGCGGCACACCTTTGAGTGCGCCGCTTTTTTATTTTCTGGCCTTCGCCAGCGTCACAGCGCAGACCTCCGCCGCTCCCGCCATGTGCAGAACACGAGCCGCCTCCGCCATGGTTGCACCGGTGGTAACCACATCATCCACCAGCAAAACCCGCTTGCCCGTTATGGGAACGCCCTCCAGCAGCTCGTAGCACCCCAGCACGTTGGCACGCCGCTCCTCGTCCTTTTCTATGCCGGACTGCGCCACCGTCTTGCGCACCTTCTCCAGCGTGGCCGACACTTGGGTATCACACCGCACGCCAAGCTCTACAGCCAGCAGCTTTGCCTGGTCATAACCCCGCTCTGCCAGCCGATCCTTGTGGAGCGGCACCCACGTGATGAGGTCAAAGCCTTCGGGGAAGTGGTCTCGCACGCACTGTGCTATGAATTTTCCAAAGGTTTTTTTGTATTGGGAAACTCCCATGAATTTGTAGCGGTGCACCGCCTCACGGGTTCGTTCGTCGTAAACCAGCGGCGACACGCAGCGGGCGACGAATTCAACCTTGCTCTCTGCCGTCGCTCCCGCCAGCCACGCCAGCTTCTTCTGGCAGTTGCCGCAGAGCTCCTCGCCCTTCCGCAGCAGTGCGCCACAAAAGGGGCACTTCGAGGGGAAGAGCAGCTCCAGCAATCCTTGTTTTATGCCCATTTCAATCACAATTACTCCCAATTTTTTAAGCGGTAACGTAGACCGCTGTATCGTTTTTGCTGGCGGTCGTTGGCCGCCATGCGAGTCACGATTTCCTCGCTGCCCACCAGAATCAGCAGTTCTCTCGCCCGGGTGATGGCGGTGTAGAGCAGGTTTCTCGCCATGAGCATGGGTGCGCCATCCATGCAGGCTAGCACCACCGCCCGGTACTCGCTCCCCTGCGATTTATGTACGGTCACGGCGAAGGCGGGCTCGAGCTCTGCGAGCATGTCGCCGGTGTAATTCACCCGCCGCCCGTCGAAGTCCACCGTGAGTTGATCGCCCCGCCGCTCAATGGCCGCCACCGTGCCGATATCGCCGTTGTAAACGCCGATGCCCGTCTCAGTGCCGCAAATCCAAATCAAGTCGTAGTTGTTCTTCACCTGCATCACCCGGTCGCCAATGCGAAAGGTAATGTCACCGAAATTTCGCTCGTTCTTCTCCTCCGCCGCCGGATTGAGCGCCTGTTGGAGCGCCCGATTCAAGCTCGCCGTGCCCGTGGTATGCTTGCGTGTGGGCGAGAGCACCTGTATCTGGTCGCTGGAGATGCCCATATTGTTGGGCAGACGGTTGGCACACAAATCCACGATGGTATCCAGCGTGGATTGACTTTCAAAGCGCTTGAGGAAGAAAAAATCCTTGCTGCGGTTTTGCGTGTCCGGCGTGCTGCCTTTGTTCACGGCGTGGGCGTTCATGACGATGCCGCTGTCCTGCGCCTGACGAAAAATCTCATCGAGCCGCACCATGGGCAGCCGCCCGCAGCGCACCAAATCGGAAAACACGCTGCCCGCACCCACACTGGGCAACTGATCCGGGTCGCCCACCAGCACGAGGCGACAGTCCGGCTGCAAGGCGCACAGCAACGCCCGCATCAACACCAAATCCACCATGGATGTCTCATCGACAATCACCGCTTGATAGTCCAGCGGGTCATCCTCGTTTTTGGCGAAGGCCAATCCGCTGCTGCCTGCGTCAAAGCGGGTTTCCAACAGGCGGTGAATGGTGAAGCTGTCCGCCTCACAGGCCTCGCCCAACCGCTTGGCTGCCCGACCGGTGGGCGCTGCCAGAGCTGTGCGCAGTCCCAGCGCCTCAAACAGCGCCAGCACGCCCCGCAAGGATGTCGTTTTCCCCGTGCCCGGCCCGCCGGTGAGAATCATTACCTGCGACTCGGCCGCCATCTGCACCGCCTCCCGCTGGAGTGGTGCATAGACAATGCCCTGCTCCTGCTCAATGCCTGCGATGATATGGTCAACGTCCCGGTCGAGGTATAGTTCACGCTCGGCCATTTCCATGAGGCGAAAGGCGGTGTAAACCTCCGCCTCGTAATAGGTCGCCAGAAAACAGGCGCGCTCCTTGTACACGGCGTCCTCGACGACCTCGCCGTGCTCAATCAGCCGCTCCAGCGCATGTTCCAGCAGTTCGAATGCGCAGGCCAAAAGCCCGCCTGCGGCGGCGAGCAGCTTCTCTCGGGGCAGGAAGCAGTGCCCGTTTTGCAAGTTGTATTGCAGCACAAAAACCAAGCCCGCCTCCATGCGGCGGCTGTCATCGGCCTCGACGCCTAGCGTTGCCGCCAGCTTGTCGGCCAGTGCAAAATCCACGCCCAACTCATCTTCCAAGAGGATGTAAGGATTCGCCTTGACGATTTGCAGCGCCGCCGAACCGTAGCGGCGAAAGAGCGGCATGGCTAAGTTCACCGAGATGCCGTGCCCAATCAAGAAGTCCATCAGCGCACGCATACCCAGGCGATATTGATAGCTCTCTCCGATTTGCTTTGCACGCTTTTTCGTGATGCCCTTGATGCCGGAGAGCCGCTCCGGCTCCTCCTCCAGTACCCGCAAAACGTCGGTGCCAAACTCCTCCATCAGCCGCTTCGCCGTGGCAAGCCCCAAGCCCTTCACAGCGCCCGAGGCCAGAAAAGCGAACATCGCCTGCTCGCCGCTGGGCGCTTGCCGCTCCACTTGCTCCGCCTTGAATTGCTCGCCGTAGCTAGGGTGCGTCATCCAGCGCCCGGCGATGGAGAGGCTCTCGCCCACGGCTGCGCCGGGCATGATGCCGACCACCGTCACGCCTTTTTCTCCCGCATCCAATTGCAGCACAGTGTAGCCGTTTTCCCTGTTCTGGAAAACGACTGTGTCGACTACACCTTCAATTGTCACGGGTTCCAAATGCGCCATGAGCACGCTCCCAATCCCGCATAGCGGGGCCAAAATCCTGTTGCGCCACAAGCGGCGCAGGGCAAAATAGAAATAAGTCGCCAGACCAAAGGCCGCCGTGCCGTGCATGAGCATGGTCATATACCCTCACCCTCCTTGGTACAGTATATGACCATGATTTTTGAGGGTGCGGCGAATTATTTTATAGTTATAGTACCTTTTTCAGATACTCTCCCGTGAAGGAGTTTTTCTGCTGCGCCACGTGCTCCGGCGTGCCGGCGCAGAGAATCTCGCCGCCACCTGCGCCGCCCTCGGGGCCGAGGTCGATGATATAATCGGCGGTTTTGATTACGTCTAAATTGTGCTCAATCACCAGCACGGTGCTGCCCATCTCCACGAACTGCTGTAAGACCTCCAGCAACTTGTGCACGTCGGCCGTGTGCAGTCCGGTGGTCGGCTCGTCGAGCACGTAAAAGGTGCGGTCGGTCGCCCGTTTGGAAAGCTCCGTGGCAAGCTTCACCCGCTGCGCCTCACCGCCGGAAAGAGTCGTGGAGGACTGACCGAGCTTGATGTAACTCAAACCCACATCGTACAGGGTTTTCAGCTTTTTGTAGAGTCTGGGCAGGTGCTCGAAGAAGGGAAGCGCCTCCTCCACCGTCATGGCGAGTACGTCGGCAATGCTCTTGCCCTTATACCGAACCTCCAGCGTTTCCCGGTTGTAACGCTTGCCCTTGCAGACCTCGCAGGGCACGTAAATGTCGGGGAGGAAATGCATTTCGATTTTCAGCAGACCGTCGCCGGTACAGGCCTCGCAGCGGCCGCCACGGATGTTGAAGGAGAACCGTCCGGCGGCATAGCCCCGGCTTTTTGCATCCGGCGTGGAGGCGAAGAGGTCGCGAATGTCGTTGAACAGCCCCGTGTAGGTGGCAGGATTAGAACGGGGCGTGCGGCCGATGGGTGACTGGTCGATGCTGATGATTTTGTCCAGATGCTCCAAGCCCTCCATGGACACATGCTTGCCGGGGCGGAGCTTGGCACGGTTGAGCTCTGCCGCCAGTTTTTTGTAAATAATCTCGTTGACCAGCGAGGATTTCCCCGAGCCGGACACACCGGTGACGCAGGTGAAACTGCCCAGCGGAATGTCAACGTCCACATCCTTGAGGTTGTTCTCGCTTGCGCCGTGAATGGAAAGGAATTTCCCGTTGCCCGCACGGCGGGTCTTAGGCACCGGAATTTTCAGCCGCCCGGAGAGGTATGCCCCGGTGATGGAGGCTTCATTTTCCATAATCTCCTCTGCCGTCCCCTGCGCAATCACCTCGCCGCCGTTTACACCTGCGCCGGGGCCGATGTCGATGACATGATCCGCCGCCCGCATCGTGTCTTCGTCGTGCTCCACCACCAGAAGGGTATTGCCGAGGTCACGCAGGTTGCGCAGCGTCGCCAGCAGCTTGCCATTGTCCCGCTGGTGCAGGCCGATGGAGGGCTCATCCAAAATATACAACACCCCCATGAGGGATGAGCCAATTTGCGTAGCGAGGCGAATCCGCTGTGCCTCGCCGCCGGAGAGCGTGCCCGCTTGGCGAGACAGGGTGAGGTAAGACAACCCCACACTGTCCAAAAAGCCCAGCCTTGTGCGGATTTCCTTGACGATTTGCGCCGCAATTAGACCCTGCTGCTCTGTGAAGCTCACGCTGTCCAAAAAGTCCAGCGCCTCCGCAATCGATCTGGCTGTGTAGTCAAAAATGGAACTGCCGCCGACGGTAACCGCCAACGCCTCCTTTTTCAGCCGCTTGCCCTGGCAGGTCGGGCAGGGGCACTCGCTCATGACCTCCTCCATCTCCCGCTTTACGCCGTCGCTCTGCGTCTCCCGAAAGCGGCGCTCTTGATTGGGGATGATGCCTTCAAAGGCTTGCTCAAAAGTGCCCTTATGGGTACCGCGATCGTAGATAAGGGTGAGCTTCTCCCCTTTTGTGCCGTACATGAGCACGTCCTTCGCCTCGTCGGGCAGCTCACTGTATGGCACGGTGAGCTTGAATCGGTATTTTTTCGACATGGCCTCAAAATACATGCGGGCGATGGAGTCGCCCCGCACATTGTTCCAACCGCTGGCGACAATGGCACCGTCCTGCAACGATTTGCTCTGATCCGGCACGATGAGGTCGGGGTCAAACACAAGCTGCGCACCCAATCCCGAGCAAGTCGGGCAGGCACCATATGGGTTGTTGAACGAAAACATGCGGGGTGAGAGCTCCTCAATGGAGATGCCACAGTCCTCGCAGGCATAGTTTTGCGAGAACAGCAAATCCCTGTCCTCTTCTACTAGATTGATGAGCACCAGACCGCCGCTCAAATTGGCGGCAATTTCCACCGAGTCGGTGAGACGGCGGGTGATATCCTCCTTCATCACAAGACGGTCAATGACGATTTCGATGCTGTGCTTTTTGTTTTTATCTAGCTTGATTTCCTCGGTCAGCTCGTAAGTGCTGCCGTCCACCCGGGCACGGACATAGCCGCTTTTCTGGGCATCCTCCAGAATCTTCGTGTGCTCGCCCTTACGGCTTTTCACCACGGGCGCAAGCACCTGCAAGCGGGTGCCCACCTCCAGCTTCATGAGCTGATCGATAATCTGGTCGATGGTCTGCTGTTCGATGACCTTACCGCACTTCGGGCAATGCGGCGTGCCCACCCGTGCCCAGAGCAGGCGCAGGTAATCGTAAATTTCCGTCACCGTGCCGACGGTGGAGCGGGGGTTTTTGCTCGTGGTTTTCTGGTCGATGGAAATGGCGGGCGAGAGCCCCTCAATGTAGTCCACATCCGGCTTTTCCATCTGCCCCAAAAACATGCGGGCGTAAGACGACAGGCTCTCGACATAGCGGCGCTGCCCCTCGGCGTAAATGGTCTCAAAGGCAAGGCTGGTCTTGCCCGAGCCGGACACGCCGGTGAGCACCACCAGCTTGTCTCTGGGGATGTTGATGTCGATATTTTTTAGGTTATTTTCCCGTGCGCCTTTGATTCGAATTTGGTCAATCATATTTTCTTGCCTCTCATACTTCACAGTCTCTCAGCCGCTTATTCTCATGCTTTCCCCCGAAGTTCGATGATGCGGTCACGCAGCAGGGCGGCGTACTCGAACTCCAGCATTTTCGATGCTTCCCGCATCTCTTTTTCCAGCTTCGTGATGGCGGCGGCACGCTCGCTTTTCGTGAGCTTGCTACCGTCCTGCTTGAATACATCCTCGGCGGCGTCCTTGGAAATCTCCAGCAGGTTGCGCACCGACTTCAAAATGGTCGTGGGCACGATGCCGTTTTTCTCGTTGAATTTCATTTGAATTGCACGGCGGCGCTCCGTCTCACCGATGGCCATTTCCATTGACGGCGTGCGCTTGTCGGCGTACATAATCACCTTGCCGTGGGCATTGCGGGCGGCGCGGCCGGTGGTCTGAATGAGGCTCGTTCCGCTGCGTAGAAATCCCTCCTTGTCCGCATCCAGAATCGCAACGAGGGAGACTTCAGGCAGGTCAAGTCCCTCGCGCAGTAGATTAATGCCCACCAGCACGTCAAACACGCCCATGCGCAAATCCCGCAGGATTTCCATGCGCTCGATGGTGTCTACGCCGTGGTGCATATAACGTACCCGCACGCCAGAGCCCTTCAAATAGGCGGTCAAGTCCTCCGCCATTTTCTTCGTCAGCGTCGTCACCAGCACCCGCTCATTGCGCTCGGTGCGCAGGCTGATTTCTCCCAGCAGGTCATCAATCTGGTCGGCCACAGGCCGCACCTCAACCTCCGGGTCGAGTAAACCCGTGGGGCGAATCACCTGCTCCACAATCTGCCCCGCCCGCTCCCGCTCATAGGGCGCAGGCGTTGCCGAAACGTAGACCCGCTGGTGCACCCGCTCCAGAAATTCTTCGAATTTCAGCGGGCGGTTATCGAAGGCACAGGGCAGGCGGAAGCCGTATTCAATCAGCGTCTCCTTGCGGGAGCGGTCGCCGGCGTACATCGCCCGCACCTGCGGCAGACTCACATGGGATTCGTCCACGAAGAGGAGAAAATCGTCGGGGAAATAGTCCAAAAGCGTCATCGGTGGCGAACCCTGCTCACGGCCAGAAATCACACGGGAGTAGTTCTCGATACCGCTGCAATAGCCCAGCTCCCGAATCATTTCCACATCGTAATATACACGCTGCTTGAGCCGCTGCGCCTCGACAAACTTGTCGTTGTCCTCAAAATATTTCAGCCGCCCGGCAAGCTCCTCTTCAATCTCAACGATGGCTTGGTTGAGCTTTTCCGGCGTGGAAACATAGTGGCTGGCGGGGTAAATCGCCACGTGCCCCAGCACCTTTGTCGGCACGCCGGTGACCACGTTAACCTCAGAAATACGGTCAATTTCATCGCCAAAGAACTCCACGCGAATCGCCTTATCCTGGCTGTACACGGGGAAAATCTCCACCGTGTCGCCCCGCACGCGGAACATGTTGCGCTCAAAGGCGATGTCGTTGCGCTCGTAGCGGATTTCCACCAGCTTACGCAGCAGGTCGTCCCGCTTTTTCTCCATGCCGGGACGGAGGGAGACCACCATGCTAGAGTAGTCAATCGGGTCGCCCAGACCGTAGATACAAGACACGGAGGCCACCACAATCACGTCACGGCGCTCAAACAAGCTAGCCGTCGCGCTGTGGCGCAGGCGCTCGATTTCATCGTTGATGGAGGCATCCTTTTCAATAAAGGTATCCGTGTGGGGGATGTAGGCCTCCGGCTGATAGTAGTCGTAATAGGAAACGAAATATTCCACCGCATTGTGCGGGAAAAATTCTCGAAACTCGGCGCAGAGCTGGGCGGCAAGGGTCTTGTTGTGCGCCAGCACCAGTGCAGGACGGCCAAGCTTTTCAATCACCTTCGCCATGGTGTAGGTTTTGCCCGATCCGGTGACACCAAGCAAAATCTGCTCGTCAATGCCGGACTGGATACCCTTCGCCAGCGCCGCAATGGCCTCCGGCTGGTCGCCCGCCGGCTCGTATTCGCTTACCACTTGAAATTCCGGCATAAACCTCACCTCCTTATCATGGCATCTATTATAGCAGAACTAATGTTCGATTGCAAGCCTATTTTGCTTTTTTCAGCAGGAATACTCAAATTGATACTCTCCGCTCTCCATCATGGACACGCAATCGTCGTGGACGATAATCAAATGGTCGAGCAAGTAGACGCCCAGCGGCACCAGCACATCACGCACGTGGTAGGTCGTCATCTTATCCTCTGTCGAGGGGAAGGCTAGCTCGCTGACGTGGTTGTGCGCCAGCACCACTTTCACCGCATTGACGGCAATCACCGCCTCCACCACCTTGCGGGTGACGATTTCAGCGGCGTGAAAAGTGCCTTCCGTGATTTTATTCACCGAGAGAAGCTTACCCTTGGCATCCATGCAAACCATATACACCACCTCGTTGCGCGCCCCGAAAAAGTATCCCCGCAGCACCTCGAAATAGTCCTCCACCGTGCGCAAAATCTCCCGCATACTGCCCTTGGCGAGCTGGTAACGCTTGCCGATTTCCAAGCTCAGCTGGAACAGTAGCGCCGTGTGTGCGCCGATGCCCTCCAGCTTTGTCAGTTCTTCTTCGCTGGCTTCCAGCACGCCGGCAAGGCTCCCGAAGCGCTCAATAAGTTGGTGAGCCAGTGGATTCACGTCGCCATTTGGAATCGCATAAAACAA
>JGI994J12354_10003251_pt1 | contig 15283 bp, 15 predicted proteins | sample IntmicLarv3ML3BL_FD_12354 | JGI IMG/M metagenome (IMG submission 12354)
GGAGCCGACGGTGTTGATTCTTGACGAGCCGACAGCAGGACTTGACCCTTATGGCAGAGATTCGATTTTATCGGCGATAAAGGATTATCAGTCGCAGTCAAATACCGCAGTTATGCTTGTTTCACACTCCATGGAGGATGTGGCAAAACTCGCAAACAAGGTTTTGGTGCTTGAAAATGGCGGAGAGCTGATGTCAGGAGGTGTCGAAGAGGTCTTTTCAAAAAGCGAACGGCTTGAGCAATCGGGGCTTTCAGTGCCGCAGGTTACAAAAATATTCGAAAAGCTTAAGCAAAAAGGCTTTGATGTCAGGACGGATATTTTCACGCCGGCAGACGGAGCGGAAGAACTGGCTAAGTTAATTAGGAATTAGGAGTGAGAAATTAGGAATGAAGGTTTTTTTGATTAAATAATGCTCATGCATTAACCCAACTGCAAATCAACCAAAATTCCTCACTCCTAATTCCTGATTCCTCATTAAACAGAAAGGTAATCTAAATGCTTAAAGACATTACACTGGGTCAGTATTATCCTGCCGACTCAATTATCCATAAAATGGATCCCCGGACAAAAATCATACTTACGGTGCTTTATATCGTTATGATTTTCATGGCGAAAAATATTTATGCCTTGGGAATATCGGTAATTATGCTTTTTGTCATTGCGGCGCTTGCAAAAATTCCGCTTAAAATGATATTTCGAAGCATAAAAGCAATAATTCCCGTCATAATTATAACAAGTGTACTTAATATATTTTATGTCAGCGGCGAGGTTATTCTTCTCAAATGGAGGTTTATCACGGTAACCCGCGAGGGACTGATTACGGCAGGGTTTATAATCATAAGAATCGTAACCATGATTGCCGGAAGCTCGATAATGACCTTCACGACCACTCCGACAACGCTTACAGACGGTATTGAGCGTCTTATAAAGCCGCTTAAGCTGCTTCGGATAAACGTACATGATATTGCAATGATGATGACTATTGCCCTGCGGTTTGTCCCGACTCTTATCGAGGAAACCGACCGCATAATAAACGCACAGAAGTCAAGGGGCGCGGATATGACCTCGGGCGGTATAATAAAAAGAACAAAGGCACTGCTGCCTGTTTTTCTTCCTCTACTGATATCGGCGTTTACACGTGCGAGAGACCTTGCGACCGCGATGGAATGCCGCTGTTATACAGGCGTAGGAAGAACACGCATGAAAGTGCTTAAATATGCGGCTTGCGACTATGCGTCGTATGCCCTTTTCGCCGCGTTGACGGCGGGAGTTGTTCTTTGCAATGTTTATCTTCATTCGATAATATCAATTCTTTAACCATGTGCCGCGGGCGCAATGTTTGCCTTTAAGGGCAATCCAATTCACGATGAATTGGAATCCGGATCGACGGATACATAATTCGTGAGACAAACTGAAAAGCAATTGAATACTGTTCGCCCACGATTTGCCCGCAAATATTTTACACTAAGAAAGGACTGATTTTTATTGAACTCACAAAGCTTTTTTAACCAAATAAAGGGCAAAAGGGTTGCTTTCGCCGGAATCGGAGTGAGCAATCAGCCGCTTGTCGCACAGTTTTTAAAGCATGGCGCAAGCGTTATTGCCTGTGACAAAAATGAAAACGGGAAAAATGATGCACTTGCTATTGAGCTTTCAGAAATGGGAGCATCGGTAAAATTCGGTGCCGATTATCTTGATAATCTTGACGTTGATATAATATTTCGTACACCCGGCATGATGTTTACCGAGCCTAAGCTTTTGGAGTACATAAAAAAGGGTGTTGCCGTAACCTCCGAAATGGAGGTCTTTTTCGACCTTTGTCCGGCAAAACTTATTGCGGTGACGGGAAGTGACGGAAAAACAACAACAACAACGCTTATTTCGCTTTTTCTTAAAGAAGAAGGAAAAAGGGTCTTTTTGGGAGGAAATATAGGCAAAGCACTGCTGCCCGAAGTGGAGACTATGACCGAAAATGATTTTGCGGTTGTGGAGCTGTCAAGCTTTCAGCTTATGTCTATGCGCAAAAGCCCCGATATATCGGTTGTGACGAATCTTGCACCCAATCATCTTGACAAGCATACCGATATGGATGAGTATATTGACGCAAAAAAGAATATATTTATGCACCAAAATGCATTTTCGAGAACCGTTTTGAATCCGGATAACGTAACAACAAACGGATTTTCAAGCTTTGTAAGGGGCGACCTTTACTATTTTTCGCGTCATCATGAAGTAAATTACGGCGCGTACATGAAGGACGATAAGCTTTATTTTTCGGATAAAAAAGGCAATACGGTCTTTATATGTGAAAAGGGTGATATAAAGCTTCCGGGCAACCACAACATTGAAAATTATCTTGCCGCAATCACGGCGGTATGGGATTTTATATCGGTTAAAAGTATCGTAAGGGTTGCGAAAACCTTTGGCGGAGTTGAACACCGTATGGAGCTCGTTCGCGAAATTAACGGCGTAAAATACTATAACGATTCAATTGCAACATCTCCGACAAGGGTAATAAACGGGACTCTTTCATACTACGATCAAAAAATTATTATTATAGCGGGCGGTTCGGACAAGGATATCCCCTTTGACGAAATGGGCGACGTTATTTGCAAAAAGGTAAAAACACTCATTCTTACGGGTGCGACAGCTTCGAAAATTGAAAAGGCGGTAAAAGCGTCACTTTCATATAAGGAAAATAATCCCGTAATTATTAATGTCAGCTCAATGGAGGAAGCGGTAGCCACTGCGAAAAGCGCAGCTGTCCCGGGCGATATTGTTTCGCTGTGCCCTGCGTGCGCAAGCTTTGATATGTATAAGAATTTTGAAGCAAGAGGAATTCATTACAAAGAAATTATAGCTAAGCTGTAAAGGATAAAATATGGACATAAAAAAAATGCTTTTCGAGCTTTTGGAGGCTCGCGGACTTCCCGGACAGGAATTTGACGCAGGCAAGGTTGCCGCGAAATATCTTGAAAAATATGCCGATGTCAGCACCGACGATATGGGCAACCTGACCGCTGTTTCGGGCAACCGTGAAGCACCGTTCAGTTTGCTTCTTGACGCTCACTTAGACAAAATCGGTATAATTGTCACTTCTGTCACTGACAAGGGCTTTGTGCGCTTTGACAAGACCGGCGGCATTGATTTACGAGTGCTTCCGGGACATGAGGTCACAGTGTACGGCAAACAGCCGCTTTTTGGAATTGTTTCGTGTATGCCGCCGCATCTTATGTCGGATTCTGACACCAAAAAGCTTCAGGATTTTGACAGTCTTGCAATAGATGTCGGATTGTCTCCGGAAAAGGCGAAAGAGCTGATTCGTCCGGGTGACAGAATTGAGCTTAAGGGCAAGCCGCAGAATCTCTGCGATGATATTGTCGCCTCAGCCGGACTTGACAACAGAGCATCGGTTGCGGCGCTTATTTACGCGCTTTATTTGCTTAAGGACAAGCCGATTGGCATAAAGCTTACGGTGCTGCTAAGCGCGCAGGAGGAGACCGGAGAGCGCGGGGCAATGACGGCGGCTTTTAAATCCGACGCGAATGAAGCCATATCGGTTGATGTCGGCTTCGGATATTCTCCCGACTGTAAAAAAGAAAAATGCGGACAGCTTGCAAAGGGTGTAATGATAGGCTTTGCGCCTGTTTTAAGCCTTTCGATGACCGAACGGCTTATGGAGCTTGCAAAGGACAATAAAATTGATTATCAATACGACATTATGGGCGACACAACAGGCACAAATGCCGATGTAATATCGGTTTCAAAAAGCGGAATAAGTACAGCGCTTCTTTCAATTCCGCTCAAATATATGCACACAACAGTTGAAACGGTATGTATAAAGGATATCGTAAGCACGGCAGAGCTTATAGCTCAATATGTGCTTGACAGGTCAAAAACGGTTGGAAAGGCATAATTAAATGAATATTTTATGTATCGGCGATGTTATCGGAAGCGGCGGTCTTGCTTGCCTTGTTAAGCACCTGCCCTCCCTTAAAAAAACAAAAGGCATTGATGTTGTAATCGTCAACGGTGAAAATTCCTCCGACTCAAACGGAATTACACCGGACAGCGCAAATGCTTTGTTTTCGGCGGGTATTGACGTTATAACAACAGGAAATCATGTCTGGCGGCGGCGTGAAATTTACAGCTATCTTGATGAAAATGAATTTATAATACGTCCGGCGAATTATCCCAAAACCTCTCCGGGAAAGGGCTTTTGTGTCCTTGATTTCGGGAGCTTTCAGCTTGCGGTCATTAATCTTTTAGGCACGGTCTATACAGAAAGTCTTGCGTGTCCCTTTGAAACAGCGGACAACATTCTGGCAGAGCTGCCGACCAAAAATATCATAGTCGATTTTCATGCTGAAACAACATCTGAAAAGCGTGCGCTTGCGGAGTATCTTGACGGAAGAATAACGGCGCTTTTCGGGACGCACACGCATGTCCAGACGGCTGACGAGCAGATTTTAAAAAAAGGAACAGGATTCATAACCGACTTAGGAATGACAGGTCCTTCCGACTCGGTTTTAGGTGTAAAAACAGATATTATTATCGAGCGTCTTAAAAATAAAATGCCGGGACGCTTTGAACTTGCAGACGGAGAATGCCAGATTAACGGCATAATTTTTGAAATTTCACCGAAGGACGGAAAAACGGCAAGAGTGGAAAGGGTAAATATCCGAGATTAATATTATCATATTACCGCCCCTTCAACATATACATTAATTGATAAATTAATGAAGGGTTTGATATATATGTTCGTTATGTCGGTAAAAACAAATAAAAAAAGGATTATGGGAATCGCCGCAGGAATCATACTTCTGGTAATCGCAGGAATAGTTGTCGTTTTGCCAAAAGATACAGCGGCACAGACAGCAACCAAAAAGGGCAGGGAAATTAACTATATGGCAAAGGATAACACCGAAAGAGTATCCTTTCTCAAGCAGTTCGGGTGGGACACCTCAGAGGAACCGACAGAAATCAAGGAGGTCGTCATTCCTGCCGATTTTAACGAGGTATATCAAAAATATAATGCCATTCAGCTTAAGCAAAACCTTGACCTTTTGAAGCTTAAAACCAAAAGGGTTAAACGCTATACATACGAGGTCAAAAACTACCCCGGCGTAACTACGGGAGTAAGGGCAAACCTTCTTGTGTATGAAGATAAAATCGTCGGCGGAGATATTTCCACAGTCGAGCTTGACGGCTTTATGCACGGATTTGAGATGTGATTAAATTAAAAGGATGTAACAATGGAAAGACTTGACAAATTTCTTGCCTCACAACTTGCGCAAAGCCGAACCGGGGTTCGCGAGTATCTTAAGCAGGGTCGGATAAAGGTAAACGGCGCTGTTCAAAAAAAATATGACTTTAAAATTGACCCGTCGGCAGACAGCGCAGAGCTTGACGGAGAGGCAGTCGTTTACAGAAAATTCATTTATATAATGCTTAACAAGCCTTCCGGAGTGCTTTGCTCAACCGAGGAGGGAAGCACTCCGACGGTTATGGACTTAATTCCGCCCGGGCTTTACCGAAAAAACATGTTTCCCGCCGGACGGCTTGACAAGGATACAGAGGGTTTTGTCCTGATTACCGACGACGGCGTGTTTTGCCATAAAATAATATCTCCCAAAAAAGACATCTTAAAAACATATTATGCAATTATTGACAGTCCGATAACGGCCGAAAATCTTGATATTCTTATGGGTGCAACGATATCGCTTGACGGAAAACCGGTCAGACCGGCGATCTTTTCGATTTCTGATGCTGAAAAAAATGAAATCAAGGTTCAGATAAGCGAAGGACGCTACCATCAGGTCAAAAGAATGTTTGAGGCGGTCGGACATCAGGTTGTTTTTTTAAAGCGGACTGCAATCGGCGGACTTGAGCTTGACACAACTCTTGAAGCAGGACAGTGCAGGGAAATTTCCAAAAATGAACTGACTGTCGTTCTATCATAAAACTGCACCAAAAAGGTCAAAAATTGTTCAATTTCGCTAAACCATTAGTTATTTTACCTAAACGTCATTTCGTAAGTTTGGATATTTAACGACTGTTATTTTTTATAAAAGTTTGGTATGATATTAATCGTAAGAGAATATGTGTATTTTTTAGGAGGTTACTATGGCAAGTTTATCACTCAAAGGCATATGTAAGAAATATGCCGGAAACGTTGTGGCCGTTTCTGACTTTAATCTTGAAATCAAGGACAAGGAGTTTGTCATTCTTGTCGGACCGTCGGGATGCGGAAAATCAACAACCCTCAGAATGATTGCCGGACTTGAAGAGATTACTGACGGAGAGCTGTACATAGGCGATAAGGTCGTCAATGACGTGGCACCGAAGGACAGAGACATTGCAATGGTTTTCCAGAACTATGCTTTGTATCCTCACATGACAGTTTTCGAAAATATGGCATTCGGACTTAAGCTTCGCAAAACTCCAAAGGACGAGATCAAGCGCCGTGTTGAGGAAGCTGCAAGAATTCTTGACATTGCCCATTTGCTTGACAGAAAGCCAAAGGCTTTGTCGGGAGGACAAAGACAGCGTGTTGCTTTGGGTCGTGCTATTGTACGTGAGCCTAAGGTATTCCTTCTTGATGAGCCTCTTTCAAATCTTGACGCAAAGCTTCGTGCTCAAATGCGTACCGAGATTTCCAAGCTTCATAAAAGATTGGGAACAACCTTTATTTACGTTACTCATGATCAGACCGAGGCTATGACGATGGGTGACAGAATCGTTGTTATGAAGGACGGCTTCATCCAACAGGTTGATACTCCTCAAAAATTGTATGACAGCCCTGTTAACTGTTTCGTTGCAGGATTTATCGGTTCTCCGCAGATGAACTTTATAGATGCCAAGATTCTTGAAAAGGGCGGCGACTATTTCGTAGAGTTTGGATCAGAGGATACAAAAACAACACAAGGTACAAAATATCAGCTTAAGCTACCTGAAAGCAAAAACCCCAAGGGCATCTTGAAAGAGTATATTGATAAAGAGCTTATCATGGGTATACGCCCCGAGAATGTTCATGACGAAGAGCGCTATGTTACTACCATGACTGACGGTTTGGTTTTTGCAAACGTTGAGGTTACAGAGCTTATGGGTGCAGAGACATACCTGTATCTTGAGTGCGAAGGTACAAGCGTTACGGCAAGAGTTGCTCCGACATCAACTGCCCGTCCGGGTGAAAAGATTCAGATTGCTATGGATGTTACAAAAATCCATTTGTTTGATAAAGAAACAGAAAAGACAATCTGTAACTGATTGCGGTAAATTAAAAATTAAAGGACGGGGGCAAGCCCCCGTCCTGATTTTAATTATGAAATGTTTTTGGTTGACAAAACGGCTTTTTTTGCATATTATAAGAGTAAAGAGTAAAATAAATGCAATAAATGATGGAAAGGGAATGTAAAGTATGTCAAAAAGATTAATCACTATTTTGGGACTGATAACAGCAATTATTGCGGTTGCCACAGCCATTACCGGCGTAATGCTTTACCTTGACAGAAAGAAAAAAGAAGACGAAGAAATCATGGACTATATTGATTGCGCAATTCAATAGAAGCTAAAAAATATACAGGCTGTAGTATTCCCTTGGATATCAGGGATATAATACAGCCTGTATTCAATATTTCATCAATGCCTGATTGTAAAATACAATGTCTGGTCAAATCGTCGTTCCGGACGCAATCGTTCTATGTACCCGGATTCAATAATTTCGTTCAACACGTCCTTTTTGAGTATCGGGTTAAGCAAGCGATTAGACGAAACATATTTCTTCCAAAGTTGACCGCCTATTGCGAATTCTTTGTCGGTCTGAGTATCAAACGCCATTTGACGGTATATTTCATCAAGACGGATTTTTCCTGATTTTGATAAATCCCATAAACACCGTGCAAGTTTTGCAGATGCTCTCATTGGTCGGCTCATCTTTCCCTTTTCAAGTTTATTATTGTCAAGAAACAGGCGCGAAAATGCATAGTCACTCCAGACAACTATATCGAAAGCGTTGTCTGCAAGTGCAGGAGATTGTCCCTGCGTTTTCCAAATAGTTTGCATTAACAAAGGCTTTTGCATGTCAAGATATATTTTTTCAAACTCGTTGACGCAAGCGGCAAGCAGTGGCGTTTTGTGTGCCATTTCAAAATCGTTCGTCCATGAGCCTATATCTGCACACGCATCCTCGAAAATTCCCCGGACGGCTTTTCGTTCGTTTTTGACCGAATGGAACATCCCTAATGCGCAATATGACGTTGTAGCTGAACGAACAACCATTTCGCATCCCCATTTATCTTCGGGGAAATTAGCGGTTCCCGAAGTTGGCAAGACTGTCAGCTTAATTTCAAGAGGAGACAGAAAATCGCCATTACTTGATTTCACAACAAGGTCAATTCCATCGATGTTATCAAATGAATACTCTTGATACGGTTCATAACGTGATTCGAATTGAAAATCAAGCTCATCAGACGTACTGGAACCGCAATTAAAAACTTTGCGCAGCGATATTTCTGATGCAACAACTTGAAGCTTTCCGTCAACAAGCGCGAGCTCGTTATAAACTGCCGGTATATCATTTTCGAGCATGTAACAAGCCATCGCTGTCGGAAAACTGGAATTAAAACAATTCTTGCCCCAATGCTTATTAGCAGTGCGATTAGAGTGTTTAATTCCAAACAATCCCGAGGAGGCAACAGGTGTTTCGTTATTGTGTTTTGGCATTTTATGTACCACCTTATACTATTTTGACGTCAAAGACTTGACGTCAAAGATGATCTACTATATAATTTTTATATTATATCACTTAAGACATTAATGGTCAAGGATAGGTGCTGAATTATGAAGAGAATTGTCGATTTATTTGCGGGATGCGGTGGGTTATCGCGTGGATTCCAAGATGCAGGATTTGAAGTTGTTGGTGCATTCGAAAGTTGGGGGGCAGCGGTAAATTGTTACGAAGCTAACTTCAATCATGTAGTATACCGGGAAGATTTATCAGACATTCAAATGGTTATTCCCAAAATTAAAGAGCTAAGCCCCGATATTATTATCGGCGGACCTCCATGCCAGGACTTCTCTCACGCAGGAAAACGCATTGAAAATAAGCGGGCTGCATTAACGGAGGCTTATGCATCGATTGTGGCAGCGATTTGTCCGAATTGGTTTGTTATGGAAAATGTTGATCGCGCACAAAAAAGCGAAGCTTACACAGCGGCACGAGCGATTCTATCACATGCCGGATATGGATTAACCGAAGTTGTTCTTGATGCAAGTCTTTGCGGCGTGCCGCAAAAGCGAAAACGTTTTTTCTGTATTGGTTCATTGGGTGCTGAAGATGGTTTTTTAATGGACTGCATAACACAAAATATTGGCGGTGAAGAAACGACATTGCGCAAATATTTCGGTGCATCGCTGGATTTTGAACATTATTACCGTCATCCTCGAAATTACAGCCGCCGTGCTGTCTATTCAATAGACGAGCCCTCTCCTACCATCAGGGGAATGAACCGTCCTGTTCCGCCGGGATACCCCGGACATCCCAATGATACACACACGCTGGATGGAACGATACGTGCCCTGACTACGCTTGAACGGGCACTGATTCAGACTTTCCCTCCCGATTTTAAGTGGTCAGGAAGTAAAACTGAAATGGAGCAAATGATTGGAAACGCCGTACCTGTTAAACTTGCCGAGTTTGTTGCGAATGTGTTGCAATACCATATAAGTGAGTGTGAGCAAAAACTTGATTGTATACCGTTCTATAACTGGCTATGTAATACACAGACAAATTGCGAGCGCACACGCCGCGACACGCTTTCCCGTCTTAAACGCGCATCTTCGATATGCACCCTACCGCAGGTACCCGATGCCTATTATATTTTCGCACTTGAACAATCCGATGATTTCAAAGTGCTTATTCCTTCTGTTCGGTCTCAGCTGAAACGTGCTGTAAAACTGTATGCGAAATACAGAGCATCCATGGACGTAAACTGTTGATGTGTTCCACAATATTCTAAAGAACCGACACAGGTTGTTTTTTATACTTAATGGCATCACTTTACAATAACCGAATTTTCATTATCATCTCTAAAATACATCAGATTTTTTGCAAGCTCTGCCTTTGCCTCTTCAAAAAGCGGAACAACAAACAGCGCCGGAAGAAGAAAGAATAAAAGCCATCGCCAGCCCATATATGAAAGGTGCAAAAAATATACCTTCCGCAAATTTCCTTTCATAAGCCTTTTTGATTTTCGGATTGCGTCACGCGATGAATAAGCGTTGTTTGAAATCAGCAAATAGGGCGCTAAAAAATATCTGTTAAGCAAAACCGATAGAAAGAAAAGCTCGAAAAGATTAAATACAGCAAACAGACCGACACAAATTTTTACAACAATTCTGCCGGTGTCTGAAAGCTCCGAGTTTAGCACTGCTGCTGCGGCATAGGCAAGAGCGGACGAGGGTACAAAAAGCACGACAATCCAGAAAAGTTTTAAAAGTGAAAGCTTTATGCTCAGCATTATTCCGGAAAAATAACCCCGTATGGTTGAAAAAGCGTCAAAAAGTGATAAAAGGCTTCCCTTGCTGCGGCATGATAGATTTAAAAAATATCCCTTCATTGAAAGCTTCAGCGGCTCATAAATCAAATAAACAAGCACAAGATTTCCCAAAATAAGAAAAAAGCTCACAAGTGAGATGTTATAAAGTATTTGGTCGTCAATTTTAAAAAAATACGGCTCGGAAAGATAAAGGCGCAAAGCGCCCTCGGCTACGCAAATCAGGCTGATACTAAGTACGGTTATGATAAACGCAGATATTGACTTGCCCCAGTATTTTCTGAGATTGCGCCCTGCCGCTTTTTTTAAGGCTCTGGTTTTAGGAGTCGTCACACAAATCACCCGATATAAGTATGGACTTTATTTGCATGATTTATCCAATTGTTTTAATTTCGAACCGTCCGTGAATATCGGTTTTTTCGGTTTGGTCAAGCAGGTAGGTTTTTTCATTAATTATTTCAAAGGTAAGATTATTATATTTTTTTGTAATTCCGTGCTCTGACGCATAGTCGTAGCAGAAATCCTTATCGGGATATACCGCCTCGGCATCCTTCGGGCGTTTGCTTTTAAGCCCTGAGCAAAGATAATCAAGTTTGACCTGAGAGGAAATGTCAATTTTTTTCGGGATTAAATCGCTTTGCGAAAAAAGCATCAACGTTTCAAACTGGCGGTCAATCGAAAGCGGCTGATAAAGTACGCCTTTTTCAAGATAAAAGGCATATAAGTCCGCAAAAAATCCGAACGGGCTGTCTGAATAAATTTCAAAAAGACAGTCCATGCAAAACTTAAAATATTTACCGTTAAAGTATCTGTCGGTAAGCTCCGCAATTCCTTTCAAAATGACAATTTCATCGGACGAAAGCCATTCGGTGGAAATTATTTCGTATGGAGGATAGCTGCGGAAATTAAGGCTTGAATCATCGCTTGAATGAAGCGCCGAGCCTTTAAGCAGCTTTAAAAATCCAAGCTGAAGCGCGTGCGGCTTCAGTCTTACAACCTTATCAAAGCCGTCTGAAAAGCTTTTAAGGGTTTCAAAGGGCATTCCTGCGATTAAATCGACATGAATGTGGATGTTTTGGATTGAAATAAGCTCCGACAAATTAAAAAACAGCTGCTCACTGCTGCATTTTCGGTTGATTGCGGAAAGCGTTTCGGGGCAGCAGGACTGAATTCCCGCTTCAAGCTGAAAAAAGCCCTCGGGCGCACTTTTAAAAAGTGAAATAAGCTCAAAGTCAAGCAAATCGGCTCCGATTTCAAAATGAAAACAGGTTTCCTTGTTGTGGTTGAGAATATAGCGGACAATTTTTTTTGCCCTTGTTAACGAAGCGTTAAAGGTTCGGTCGCACAATTTAACAAGAGGGATTTTCCTTTCGATAAAAATATTCAGTTCGTTTAAAACACGCTCGACAGGCAGATATCTTACTCCGCTTGTTGCGGACGAAAGACAGTAGCTGCACGAAAAAGGACACCCCCTGGAGCTTTCATAATAAATGATTTTACCCTTGTTTGCGTCAAAAAAATCATCGGTGTAAGGACACGGAAGAGCAGATAAATCAGAAACCATACCATATTCGTCCGATACCTTTCCGCTTTTCAAAAATCCGGGAAATGATTGCTCACATTCGCCCTTAAGAACAGCATCAATAAAAGGCGGAGCGTTAAAGTCAAACGAAACCTCGGGACCGCCCAGAACGATTTTAATTTCGGGGCAGGCTTTTGAAATATCCTCGCAAAGACGCAAAACCGTTTCGATATTCCATATATAACACGAAAAAGCGACACAATCGGGTCGCTTTTTTACAATTGATGAAAAGATTTGCCACTGCGGCTGATTTATATTATATTCACAGACCTCACAATCACATCCGGAAGAATATTTAAGATACCATATTGCGGTGTTTGAATGGCTGTAGCTTGAGTTTATTGCGATTAATAAGGCTTTCATTAACTCCACTCTCCAAATTCCACACTAATTATAAGCCGTGATTGACAAACTGTCAATCACGGCTTATAATTGTAAAAGGTTGTCAATCAGAACTTATAATTGAGGAATACTATATAAAGAAAGGAACGGAGCCGGATGGATGCAGACCCTTTAAGTAGATGCTTAAAAATTAAATATGTAAGGAGCTGCTCTGTTGGGGATTGTTAATTAAATCGAGTACAAACGTTTACGTTTTTCCGATTAATTGATAATTGCTTTGTGCCTTGGCGTGCTTCCTTACACTGAAAGAAAGGAAGATGCCACATGATGGAGATACTTAAAACGGTTGACGGCGAAATCCAAAGAATTGATGAAATAGTTGCCGATTCGTGGATTAATCTCTGTAAACCAACCCAAAAGGAAATCAGCAAGCTGTCTGAGGAGCTTAATGTCGAAAGAGATTTTCTTACGGCCGCACTTGACGAGGAGGAAACCTCTCGTATTGAAACCGAGGACGGTCAAACACTTATTATAATAGATATACCATATGTCAATGAAAATGACGGATTGATTATTTATGAAACGCTTCCGATTGCGGTAATTTTGCTTGAAAAAAATATAATTACGGTTTGTCTTAAGGAAAATCATATAACAAAAGATTTTGCCGATTCAAAGATTAAAAATGTATATACAAACATGAAAACCCGATTCCTTTTGCAGGTGCTTTACAGGGTTGCTACAAAATATTTACTGCACCTTCGTCAGATTGACAGAAGAAGTGCAGCAGTTGAAAAAGAGCTTCATAAATCCATGAAAAACAAAGAGCTTATCCAGCTTTTGGATCTTGAAAAAAGTCTGGTTTTTTTCTCGACCTCATTAAAGGCAAACGAGGTCACGGTGGAAAAAATACTGAAAGGACGTTTTGTTAAGCTTTATGAGGATGACAAGGATTTGCTTGAGGATGTTCTTATAGAAATAAAGCAGGCGATAGAGATGTCAACAATATACAGTAATATCTTAAGCGGAACAATGGATGCCTTTGCTTCAATAATATCAAATAACCTCAATATCGTTATGAAGGTGCTTACGAGCATAACAATTATAATGGCTATTCCGACAATGATTTCGGGATTTTTCGGAATGAATATGGAACCGGGCACAATGCCCTTTCACAACTTTTGGGTAGTGTTTTTGATTTCAGCGGGTATTTCCGGTATCGCCGCGCTGGTGCTGTATCTTAAAAAATTGTTGTAGTATATTTAAAATCAATGGGATTGGGACTGTTTTGTAACAGTCCCAATCCCATTATTGTTTTTTTGAGTTTATATTTATCGGAACGCTATGTTTTGTGATGTTCATAATCCATGGCAATGCTGCCAAGGCAGTTCGGAGAAGCTGTTCCGTCAACAAGCTCTCTTAAAAAAGCACAGCATTGCTCAATACTGTCAAAAAGATTATTAACAACATTTTTGACCGGTACTGTGTTTAGCCCTCTCTTCTCGATTCCGACACCATAGCGTTTATCATATGTAACAAAATATGACAGACAAATTTCTACGTATGGCAAGTGATCTTTTACTTCGTCTTCTTCCATTAATTATCATCCCTGTTCAAGTATTTTTGAAAATTTTTTGCCCGTTAATTCTTTTGCCTCAAAATATTGACTTTTTATTACTCAAAAAAACAAGATAATTTAAAAATAGCATAAAAACAAAAAAATTGTATGATAGAATAAATATTATTTTCCGTTGATTTTTGTTTGTTTTTGTTGTAAACTGTATGAAAAGTATAAAAAATAACTTTTTTGGGTGATTTTTATGGAACGTGAACTAACGGTTTTATTGCTCGAAGATGAGCAGTCAGAGTGTTTTGAAATCATTCGGTATGCGGATACCGTCAAGGACGTAGTCCTTGTGGGTGTAACAAGTGATACAAAACAGGCGCTGGAGTGCGTTTGCAACCATTCTCCCGATGCGGTTATCCTTGATCTGGAGCTGCACAAGGGAAGCGGAAACGGACTTATATTCCTTCGTGAGCTAAAGAATATAGAGCTTAGAAGTCTGCCGTACATATTGGTTACGACAAACAACATAAGCCCTGTTACACATGAGCAGGCACGAACGCTGGGCGCTGATTTTATAATGGCTAAATGCCAGTCGGATTACAGCGCGGCAAGTGTTATTGAGTTTTTGCGCTCGATTAAAAGCACACTCCACAGCAAGGTCAGGCTGCAGGGCTTGTCACACGATCTGATGACTACCGAGGTTGAAGTCGTCAGAGAAAAAAGAATTGTGCAGAAGATAAGCGGAGAGCTTGACCGTGTAGGTATAAGTCCCAAGGCGATAGGTAAAAAGTATCTTATTGACGCTATACATCAAATAATGATTAAACCCGGAAGCCACATCAGTGCGGCAATTGCCCCGAAATACGGCAAGTCGGATGCAAGTGTTGAGCGAGCGATGCAGAATGCGATAATATCCGCATGGAGGACAAACAGCATTGAGTCGCTTCTTGCAAATTATACCGCACCGATTCGCGCTGAACGCGGAGTTCCGACAATAACCGAATTTATATATTATTACGCGGAAAAAATGCGAAACGATTATTAGGGTGTGTTCGAAAATTATCAGTATACACATAGTCGGCGCTTTTTCGCCTTGACCGGCACAAAAATCCCTCGATTCTATGCACATTTCTACTTATCGAACACATCCCGGACAATGCGATGGAGGATAGCGTTTATTTTTTTGCGCTTTGAGGTGAATTAACGTCACGTGTGATGGCAGCTTAAGGGATGGAGCAT
>JGI994J12354_10003252_pt1 | contig 15283 bp, 8 predicted proteins | sample IntmicLarv3ML3BL_FD_12354 | JGI IMG/M metagenome (IMG submission 12354)
CAAGCCTCTATGAGCAGGGTGCGATTGACGGAATTAAAAATCGCTGGCAGGAGCTGTTTTATATTACGGTGCCTCAAATGGTTCCTCAGCTTTTGTTTGGTGCAGTCATGTCCATTTCAGCGTCCTTCGCCGTCGGATACCAAAGCATGGCGCTGACAGGCTTCCCAAGCACCGATTATTCCACACATACTTTGCTGATACATATGCTCGATTTCGGAACTGTCCGATATGAAATGGGATATGCCTCAGCAGTTGCCGTATTTTTATTTGCCGTTATGCTTTTAAGCTACGCGGTTGTAAACAGGTTGTTAGCGAAATTCGGAAATGCTTAAGACGAGGAGAACACATGACGTTATTAAGGCTTGAAAAAAAGAATAGAGTTTCTCGCTCCGCCGCCGGTAACGTCGGTGTGTTTGCCGTGCTGATGCTTGTGGGTACGGTTATTGCTCTTCCGCTGATATACACAGCAGTAACCGCGTTTAAGCCGATAAACGAGCTGTTTTTGTTTCCTCCGCGATTTTTTGTAAAGAGACCGACTATGGATAATTTTTCGGTAATGATGTCGGTAGCAAGAGAATCCTGGGTTCCGTTTGAAAGGTACTTGTTTAACAGTGTTTTTGTCGCGGGATGCGGCACGGCTGTTTATATTTTCATCGCGTCCCTTGCTGCTTATCCTCTTGCCAAGCACCCGTTCCCCGGACGGGGCGTCTACTCTAAGATTATTGTATGGGCAATTCTGTTCAGACCGGAGGTTACAGGCGTTTGTGTATATATTATTCTTGCAAAGCTTGGAATGATAAATACATACGGCGCGCTTATATTGCCGGCGGTTGCAAGCTCCTTTGGCGTATTCCTTATGCGTCAATTTATTGTCGGTTTTCCCGATACCGTGCTTGAGGCGGCAAGAATTGACGGAGCGGGAGAGCTTAAAATTTACTGGTCGATTGTTATGCCAAGCGTCAAACCGGCGTGGGTAACGCTGATTATATTTACATTCCAGGGCTTTTGGAATACAACAGGAATGAACTTTATATACAATGAAAAGCTGAAAATGCTTCCCGCCATACTGTCGCAGATTGTAACAGCAGGTATCGGCAGAGCAGGAGCAGGAGCCGCAGTCGCACTGTTTTTGATGATACCTCCGATTGTTATATTTATCGTTTCGCAAAGCTCGGTACTTGAAACCATGGCACATTCGGGAATAAAGGAATAGGAGGGGAGGCATAAAAATGAAGAGAAAATATTTCGCCGCTGTTGTATCCGCGGTTATCTTTGTTTTTCTTTTTACGACCGCTTCATATGCCGCCTATATTCCATACAATAACTATACATACAATCCCGATACCGAAGCGGTTTACTCTAAGCCCGGATACGAACCCTTTACGGTACTGACATCATTTCAGGGCGAAGGCGGAGAAATCGCTTTAGACGCTCCGACAGATTTTTACAAAAAGGATGAGCTGCTGTATGTTTTGGACAGCGGAAATAAACGGGTGGTTGTTCTGGATGACGATTTACGTGCGGTCGATGCTATCGAAAGCTTCCGTGACGGAAACGGTGAAATAAAGCTTGTTTCACCCACAGGAATATTTGTGGATAAGAGTAATCGAATATATATCGCAGATCCCGAAAGTCATGCGGTTTTTATTTTTGATTCCACGGGACTGCTTGTTTCAAAGCTTGAAAAGCCGCCGACCGATATGCTGGACGATGCACTCGAATACAGACCGACAAAGGTTCTTTGCGATACGGGCGGAAACTGCTATGTAATTGCGCCGGGAGTGTATCAAGGCGCTGTGATATACGATAAGAACGGAATTTTCAAAGGCTTTTTCGGCAATAACCGTGTTGAGAGCAGTCTTGATATTTTAAGCGATATGTTTTGGAAGAATTTTTTGACCGATGAGCAAACCGACAAGCTGGCAAGGTATACGCCGGACGAATTCGATAATTTTGATATTGACGGCAGGAATTTTGTCTATACCTCTACGCAAGCGTCAAAGGTATGGGTAAACCGTGTGAAAAAGCTTAATCCGATGGGTGTAAATGTTTTCAGTCCGACCATTCCGGGATTCGGAGAGCTGCAGAATGTCTATAAAGACGGGAAATATTTTTCATCGACCATCGTTGACATAGATGTAGATGATAACGGGTACATAAATGTGGTGGATACCACCTATGGCAGAGTGTACCGATACGACAGCTGCGGCAAGCTGATTTTCATACTTGGAGGATTGGGATTCCAGTCCGGTACATTTTTAAAGCCGGTTGCAATTGAGTCGTCAGGCGATAAAATACTTGTTTTGGATAGGGATAAAGGAAGCATAACCGTATTTAAACCGACCGATTTCGGGAAAAAGGTACACAGTATGTTAAGCCTTTACAATGACGGAAAATATGATGACGCGTTTGATTTGTGTAATGAGATTTTAAAAATAGACCGTAATTATTACCCTGCCTATCAGTCGATAGGGAAATCACTTTATGAAAAGGGTGAATACAAGGACTCAGCACGATATTTCAAAATGGCCGATGATAGGGAAGGCAATTCCCTCGCCTTTAAGGCATATCGGGACAGTATTCTCAGACGAATGTTTTTGATTGTCGCCGCAGTGCTGATTTTGTCGGTCACAGTATTAATTTTTATTGCAGGGAAAGTTAAACGGAGCGGCGGAGGCTTGCTGATAAAAACAAAAGCGGTTTTCAAAACGACCGTTCATCCCTTCCTTCAATTTGAAGATATGAAATATCGTAAGGTGTATCCCATAAAGGCATCGGTCACCGTGCTTGTGCTGTTATTCATGACCTCTGTGCTTAAGGTTCAGTTTACAAGCTTTCGTTTCAATTCGTCTTACGGCTCAAACATAAACATCATTCTTTGCTTTATACAGACAATTCCCCTTTTTGCCATATGGTGCTTTTCAAACTGGAGCGTATGTACTTTGCTGGAGGGAAAGGGACGGCTTATTGAGATAAGCTCGATGTCGTCCTTATGTCTTATACCGTATGTTGTGTCGCAGTATCTTGCCATTTTGTTAAGCCACTTTCTGTCTCTTGACGAGTCGATTATTATTTCCGCTTTGTCCGTCATCGGCATTGCATGGAGCGTCATAATGCTTCTGTGCGGTATTGCGGCAACCCATCAGTACGGCTTCAAAAAGACAGCGCTTTCCATTATATTCAGCGTTATCGGTATGCTTGTTGCGATTTTTATAATACTGCTGGTTTCAGAGCTTTTGTGGAAGGGAATAATGTTTGTTGCATCAATAGTTTTTGAGATTAGTTATCGGCTGAAAATGTAGGAAAGGAGTGACGGTCTTGTTTAAAAGAATAGCGGTTTTAGTATTGCTTGCGGCATTGTTTCTGACTTTGCTGATTCCTTTCTCTGCGGTCGGCGCGGAGGAAAGCGACATTAATTTCGATGAAGATTTTCAGCTTATATATGAAAACGACAAGGCGTCGCTTTATATAGGAAACAACGGTTATGCAGGACAAATTGCGGTAAAGCAAAAGGATACCGGAAGCATTTTTTACAGCAGTCCGGAGAATTTTGCGGATAGCGAACTTGATAATACAGATGAGCTTAGGTCGGTGCTGATACTCACGTATTACGACAATACCGGTTCTTTAAATTACATTAACAGCTGCAGTGCTGTTTCAGACGGCGGAATAAAGGCGCTTAAACTGAAAAACGGCGTGTCATACAAATTTGATTTTTCGCAAATATCGGTTGAAATAACGGTAGAATTTACTCTTGATGATGACGGCACGCTTCTTGTTACTGTTCCCGCAGAAAAAATCAAAGAAGCAGGAGAAATACAGCTTTACAGCGTTTACACCATGCCGTATTTTATGTCGGGAGGAATGTCTGACAACGGTTTTATGTTTGTTCCGGACGGCTGCGGAGCGGTAATAAATCTTAATAACGGCAAGATAAATGCAAACGAATATTATGCAAGCGTATACGGCGATGATTTCAGCGATTTTTCCGATGAACAAAAAATCAAAAAAGAAAAAATATATCTTCCGGTTTACGCTTTAAAGACAGACAAAAGCGGCATTTTTGCGGTAATAGAGGAGGGAGCTCCCCAAAGCGGAATATATGCCGGAGTATCGGGAAAACACAGCGAATACAATACTGTAAAAAGCGAATTTCTGTTGCGTAAAAAGGGAGAATATTCCTTTGCAGAAGGTTGGATGGGCAAGAAGGAATTTGACATTTTTCAAGAAAGCATCACATCAATTGACGGTTTCAAGACAAGATATTTCTTTTTGGAGGGTACGTCAAGTCTTTCGCAAATGGCAAAATTGTACCAAAACTATCTTGTTGAAAACGATGAGATAAATAAATCCGAGGTAAAACAAGGAACGCTGTTTAGTGTTGCCGGAGCGGTACTCAAAGAAAAATCCTTCCTTGGATTCCCGACCGAGCAAAAAATTCCGCTGACAAAATACTCTCAGGCTGCTGAGTTCGCGGAATGGGCAAATGCAAAAAGAATCAGCGATTTTGCGTTTAGATATCTAAACGCGGATGATTTGACCGTTTCGGGAAAAGCAACAGACAAAATTTCTCCGATAGGTTCGCTTGGGGGAAAAAAGGAGCTTTCACAGCTGAGAGAATCGCTGTCGGGTATGGGCAGCCGCGTATATCTTGACATTGACCCGGTGACCTTTTCAAAAGGACTGACTTTCGGAGGATTTTTCAGCGGAAGCCAAACGGTCGGGGGAGCGGTGATAAAGGGTTTTAATTACAAGCCGAATATATTTGACAAGGACACGTCAAAAAAATCCTTTTATCTTCTTCGTCCGACAATGCTTAAGAAAAGTGCGGAAAAGCTTGCTGCGTCGATGAAAAAACAAGGAATAAAAGAGATTTCGCTTTCTGTTATAACAGACAAAATATATTCGGACTTTTCCAAAAACCCATCAGAAAGGGCGCAGACTGCCGGGAATATCCGCGATTATCTTACTGTGCTTAAGGATGCCGGAATAACGGTCATGGCGGAAAAGTCAAACGCGGAATATTTCAAATATATTGACGTTTTAACAGATATTCCGCTCCATTCATCCGGTTATGATTTGTTTGACAGTGATTTTCCGTTTTATCAGCTTACGGTTTCAGGCTTTATTCCGTATTATTCCGAANCGGTTAATCTTTCGCCTGATTACCGCAGAGAGCTTTTGCGTGCTCTTGCGTTCGGAAGCGGCGCAAACTACATGCTCAGCGGAACAGCGGACAATCAGATTTTGGACGGTTCCTCTCTTGACTATATTACCTGTGGAGAGCTTGAGCTGTGGAAGGACACTATCTTGGAGCATCACGCGCTGTCGGGAGAGCTTTCGGGAAGCGTTACCGGTATTGAAATGATGACAAACGACGTTATCAAAACGGAATACGATGATAAAACGGTACTGTTTAACCTTTCCGATACGGATTACATTCATGACGCAATTACCGCTGCGCCGGGCGGATATATAATTTTTAAATAAATATAAGGAGGCAGAGCATGGCAGAGATTATATCGGGAACTGAAAAAAGAAAGAGACTGAGCCTGCGCGCAAAGGATTCGCTGTCGGGTTATCTTTTCATGCTGCCGTGGCTTTTGGGGCTTATCTTCTTCTTTATACGTCCGCTTATACAGGTGGTATGGTATTCATTCAATAAAATAACTTTTACGCCCGAAGGAAAGATTCACGCTGTTTTTTCAGGATTTGCAAATTATAAAAGGCTGTTTTTTGAAGATTCCGAGTTTTTGCCGCTGTTTGTCGAGTCGCTGTCGGGCATCGTTATTGACGTTATTTTTATCACGTTTTTCAGTATATTCGTAGCGCTTATTTTAAACAAAAAGTTTTTCGGAAGAACGCTCGTCCGTGCGATTTTCTTCCTTCCGGTAATAATTGCAAGCGGCGTTGTAATTGAGGTTCTTAACAATGAGTCTGTCGCAAGGCTTTTGATGTCCGGTGAACGAAGCTCGACCATGTTTCAGGCGGGAGGTCTTTCAGATTTGTTTCTGAGCGCCAATATCCCGAATGGAATTATCGAGGTTTTCAACAGCTTTATTACCGATATTTTCAATCTGTCATGGAGATGCGGAGTCCAGATTTTGCTGTTTTTGGCGGGGCTTCAAACCGTGCCTGTTCATTTGTACGAAGCGGCAGAGGTTGAAGGCTGTACCGCATGGGAAAAATTTTGGATGATTACTGCGCCGATGCTTACTCCGGTTATGGTTTTAAATGTTATTTATACGGTCGTAGATACATTTGTAGATTACAATAACGAAATTGTGAGGTTTATAGTTGACCTGACACGGCGGCTGGCTCTTGATTACGGTGCGGCGATGGGCGTTGTGTATTTTTTATCAATACTTATAATCGTAGTCATTGTTTACGCAATTTTGAATAAGCGTTCATTTTCATATTGACGGGAGGGATATATTTTGGAGCGAAAAAAGAAATCTCCGATTTTAAATACAGGCTTTGGAATAGCAAAGGGTGCGTTCCTGTTTTCCCTGTGCCTTATTTTACTTTATCCGCTTTTGATAATGATCAGCATATCGCTCAGAAGAGCTGATGAGATATTTGACCCCGCGGTCATATGGATACCTAAAAGCATTTCGTTTTCCGCATTTACCTATATTTTCAAAGAACTCAATTATCTGAATGTGGTGTTTCTTACCGGAAGAATATCGGTTATAAGCTCAATTTGCCAGCTGTTTGCCTGCTCACTGGCCGGATATGCTTTTGCAAAATATGAGTTTCGGCTTAAAAAAACATTTTTTATACTGCTCATGCTGACTATTATTGTTCCGCCGCAGATTTCCGCATTGCCGACCAGCATATATTTCCGCTTTTTTGATTTTTTCGGGCTGTCATACATACCGGCGATTTTTACCGGAACACCGGCAACGGTTTCGCTGATTAACAAAGAGGCGCTGTATTATGTTTTGGCAGGCTTCGGAGGCGGCATAAAATCGGGACTTTGCGTATTCATTTTTATTCAGTTTTTCAAAGGACTTCCAAAAGAATTGACGGACGCGGCAAGCATAGACGGCTGCGGACGGCTTTCAACCTTCATTCGTATTGTGATTCCGTGCTCCAAGCCGCCGTTTCTGACAGTTTTTATATTCTCTCTGGTCTGGTATTGGAACGACTATTACACAAATTCGTTGTTTTTTGACGATTTAGTTACCGTTTCAAGAAGCTTAAAGGATATAAACGCTACGCTTAGTACGCTTATGGTTGACAACATTTATGAAAGAATACCGCAAATACAGGCGGCAGCATTCCTTTTTATCCTGCCGATACTTATTGTTTATATATTGCTGCAAAAGTATTTCACCGAAAGCATAGAAAGAACAGGAATTGTAGGATAGTAGATTTTTTAACGAAAGGCGTAGATAAATAATGCAAAAGATTTTAAGTTTATTTTTAACAGCCGCAGTGATGTTCGGGCTTTGTGTTGTAAGTCTGACTACATTTGCGGAGCCGGAGCCGAATGTGTTGGTACAGGAGATTGAATGTCATCCGACACCAAACTGGGCCGGTGGTGCAAATGATGCTAACTTGCCGCTGAATCAGGCGAAATATGCGGAGATTTATGAGGCGAACGGGATGCAAACAGGCGAATTCCAGTATTTTGTACCGGAGCTTTCGACTCCAAATATAATGTATGACGCTCAGGCAACCATTTGGCAAGGTGTTGCGGATAACTATATAACACGAATGATGTCTGCGGCGGGAAATATGATTGTTTATAAGTTTGACCTTGCCGATACCGCAACCGATTTTTCGGTCACATTGATGCACATATCCTTTGGATTTATTGTTGAAGCATCAAAGGACGGTTCGGCATGGCTTCCGATAGGTACAGATACAAACACATCCATCAACAGTGTGACGAGTGCCGTTTTTCCAAAGACGGAAAACAGTACGCATGTTGCAAATATGAATACGGTTTTGCAAAGCAATCCCGATAAAACCGTATATATCAGAATGAAGGTAAGCACAGGCGGAAGACTGTATTACCAATCTATAAAAATTACGGCGAGCTATTTAGATACAGATGTATCAATGGCACAGCTGAAAACCAGACTTACGCCGACAATGGATTCGGTAAACTCTGACGGAAGATACTGGCTTTGTGACGCAAAGGGCGTTTGGGATAATACATTTTTGTTTGAGAAGTCGGCTATGAGTACCCTCATGTGGAACGGTATGTATCTGGTCAGCTTTTTCCCCGAAAACGGATATAAAACCTATGTGTTTGAGCTTGATTCGAAGGCGGCTGATTTTAGTGTAGGGCTTCGCGGCCAGACATACGGTTTTAAGGTAGAGGCTTCAAAGGATAACATAAACTGGGAGCCGATTTGGAGCGTGACGGACGATTACAGCACCATGAAAGAGTACACAATGACCAAAACGGCTGAATCGGAGGCAAGTGTTGCAAAGGTTTTAAAGAATAATCCCTCCAAAACAGTGTTTATCAGACTTACCGCTGTTGCGGCAGCCGGAGCGCCGCTGTGCTTAAATCGGTTTGATTTTAATTATTCCTACTATCTTACTCAGGGTGCCTATGACGCGAACAGCGATGATGATCCCGGCTATGGCGGAGACGATGAGGATGATGATGAATATGACGGAGAGGTTTTGACGCAGGACATTGAGTGCTGCCCATTCCCTACCTGGAGCGAAACCACCATACAGAAAGACATCGACAGCTTTATGGATACCTACCGGGAAAAGGGACCGCATACGGACGAGCGGCAGTATTTGATGTCGCGTTCAAGCGCAGAGGTCGCCGGATGGAACGCTCTTCCGCAAAACAATGTTACAAGATTTCTTTCTCCGGGAACGGGCAGTGTTATCTACCGTTTTGATTTGGCGGATACCGCGATGGAGTTTTCTGTCGCTATACAGAACAGCGGTTATAAATATACGGTCGAGGCTTCGCGCAACAGTGCAAGCTATGCGGCAATAGGCGTGAATACCTCGCCGGCAATGTCGGAAAACGGACTTGCGGTATATCCGGTCGGCACAGACCGTACCGCTGTGGAAAATATGAAAAATGTCTTAAAGGACAATCCCGAAAAAATCGTTTTTATAAGATTGACGGTTAATTCGGGCGGGATACTTAATTATCAGTCGGTAAAAATTACGGCAAAATATAAAGAAACAGACGAATCAAGCGCCTCCTTGCGTTATTCGCTGGCAGTTGCTCCCGAAAACAAAGAAAGCACTAACATTACCGATTTTTGTTTTATGCTTCAAAATGAAAGCTGTATTCCGGACGATGATTTTTTTCGCGGAAAAACAGATGCGACAAACAGCTACTGGTCAAGCATAACGGGACTTGGATTTATAAATTTCATTCGTCCCGGCGGAAGTGCGACATACAAATTCACACTGCCCTCAACGACCTCTGATTTTGTTATTGATATAGGGGGGCAGGCGATGTCCTTCACTGTCGAAGCCTCCAAGGACAACCGAAACTGGCTGAAGCTTTATGATGTGTCGGACAGCAGCGACGGGGCAAAAACCTACAGAATGCCCGATACGGCAATGACTTCTGTAGCGGAGGTTTTGAAAAATAATCCTTCCAAAACGGTTTATATCCGAATAGTCGGCGGAGCAGACCAGGCATACGGAACGTCATTTTGTATGTCCAGAATTTATATGAGTTGTACATATTATCTTACAAAGGCCGCTTATGACGAAAACAGCAATGACGATCCGAATTATGTTGCACCTACCGCACAAAAAGAGCATAGGATTGATGTTTATCCCAACACCGGAAATCAAATCGACATAGATAAATTCCAAAGTACTGCCGGCGCGGTTGACGAGCGGCCGTATATTTATCAGGAATCTTATCCGCCTCCGGAAGCGGCAGGCCGAAACAATTCGAATGTCGAAAGGATTCTTAATAACGGAGAATACATTGTCTATAAGTTCGAACTGAGCGCCAGGGCGGTAGGCTTTGGGATAAGCGCCTTATGTGCGTATGGCGGATATAAGGTGGATATATCCAGAAACCGCACCACATGGTACAACGTGACCGATGCAAACGATATGAAAAAAACGGGTGCAGAGATACGTACCGCGTCGATAACGGGCGAAAATGTTCACTCCGAGGAAAGCATAATAAAGGTGCTTTCATATAATCCGACAAAAACTGTGTATGTAAAAATTACAAAGGTTCTGGGAGACGATCCCTTCGTCTGGTCAAGGCTTATTCTGACCGAAACCTACAACATCGCTGCAAATGCGGAGGACTTACCTCTTGGCGAAGACCCTGACGAAAACTGGGATTTCGATGACATAGGCGTATTTGAGGATGTTTATTACGGCGATCCTGTCGAGGAAAAGAAAAAAGAACCTGTGCTTCCGCCCCCTCCTGAAACCGAAGAAGAGGATGAAGAAGGAAGCAACGGAAATAACAGTTCGGCAAACACTCCGGCGGTTCCCTCCGGTACGAAGCCTGAGACGGACGAAAATGTTATCACTCTTCAGATGATTAAGGATTTGGAATCAGAGCTTGAAGAAGGAGTAACGGTAATACAGGTTATTGTTTCCGGCGGCGGCAAAATTTTGACCGAGGCGCTTGAATATCTGCGTGAAATGGGATACGGACTTAAAATTGTCATAGCCGATGATAACGATGAAATCCTGAAAATCATGGAGATTGACATCATTGATTCGACCGGGGAATTTATATTTGTCTTTAATGAAATGTCTCCCATAGAGGAAAGCACGGGAAGCTACTTTAATCCTTTAAAAACCATATATGTTTCATTTCTTAAGGATACGGTATTCCCCGGAAAAATGAAATTTACCGTTCAAAATGACAAGGAAATGAAAAAGGGAGAGAAAAAAGAAGTTTACGGCTTCAACAGACAAAGCGAAAAGCTTGATTTGCGCTTGGGCACAATCGCTATGTCGGGTGACGAAAAATATATACAGGTAGAAGCCGAAAACATGACGGATTTCCTGATTACCACCGATATAAAAACGGCAGCGCAGAAAACTCCGGATGCGAATGAACAGGCGGAGAGTAAATCGAATTTGCTGTTGATTATTCTGCTTATTTGCGCAGGAGCGGTATTGACCGGCGGAGCGGCAGCTGTAACAGTAATTTTTATAAAAAAAAGAAAAGTCGGAGCTAAAATATGATAAATAATGAAATAAGCTTAAATGGAGAATGGCAGCTTTGCCATTATGATGAAAAGGATCTCGACAAGGCTCATATCTTTGATGAAAAAAACGCTATGCCCTGTAAGGTTCCGGGGGATGTTCACGCGGCGCTTATCGAGAACGGTTTGATAGAAAATCCGTTTATAGGCGAAAATATAGAAACCTTGATACAGACAGAGGACTCTGTATGGTGCTATAAAAAAACATTTGAAATACAAAGCAAGGAAAAGGAAGCACAGTATCTGCTTTATTTTGAAAGTGTTGATGTTAATTGCTCTGTTTATTTTAACGGAATACTGAGCTGTCAAAGTCAAAATGCGTTTTTGCCTTTCTCCTGTGATGTAAGCGCACTCATAAATAAGGGCGAAAATGAAATTATCGTCGTTGTAGACAACGGATTTCACACTATTTGTGCAAACAAAGAGATAGAGAAATATGACCACAAGCAATGGTTTGGATATGGAATTGATTTTAAACGCATTTACCTCAGAAAGCCGCAGTTTTGTTTCAGATGGGACTGGGCACAAAGGGCAATAACATGCGGTATAGCGGGAGATGTTACGCTCAGGTGTGTAAGAGGCGCTGATATAACAGCCTTTGACATAAGAAGCGAAATATTCGGCAGTACAGCTGCTTTAAAGGTGGGTTTTGAGGCTGATATTTTATCGCCCGTTGACTACAGGATTGTCGTGACGGGAAAGGATACGCTTGTTGTCAAAAACGGCAGTCTGACAGAAATCGGAACAGGCATGACATGTCTTAGCGAAATATTGCTGGAGCAACCGTCATTATGGTGGCCTAACGGCATGGGAGAACAGCACCTGTACACGATAGAGATTGAGCTTTTATGCGGCGGAGAGTCGGTTTTTAAAGCAGTAAAAAAACACGGCGTAAGGGAAATAGGTCTTGTTGAAAAGTATATTGATGATACGGAAGGCACAGGATTTACCGTTACAATAAACGGAGTTCCGATTTTCTGCAAGGGAGCCAATTGGGTTCCGGCAGAGGCGCTTTGCGGAACTGCAGCGGACGAGCGGTATAAACGTCTGATAAGCGAAGCAAAAAATGCTAACTTCAATATCTTACGCATATGGGGCGGAGGACGTTACGAGGACGACCGGTTCTATGAAGCCTGTGACGAGGCAGGTATTCTGGTATGGCAGGATTTCATGTTTGCCAACGCCTATTATCCAGATGACAATCCTCAGTTTATGGAAAACCTTAATAAGGAGCTTGTCAGTCAGATTAAGCGGCTTCGCAATTACACATGTATTGCGGTATGGTGCGGCAACAACGAGATTGACTGGGGCTATGAGATAGAAAAGGTCGTTAAAGAGTTTTTCGGTGAAAGCATTTACAGTGAGCTTTTACCGCGTCTGACGCAGGAGCTGGACGGTACAAGGATATACCGAAGAAGCTCGCCTTGTAAGGGCAGTAATGCCGATAGCAGGGACGGTGATAACAATACCGGCAGCGGAGATACTCACAGCTGGTTTTTCTGGCTTCATGAGGACGAGGAAACGGCGCTTGATTACAAAGGCTTTGGAAGGGATTTATCAAAGTTTTCCGCCGAATACGGTGTCATGTCACATCCTCACTTGAAATCAATCAGGGAATACACGGGAAAAGAAAATATTACGTCCTCTGACAAGGCATTTCTGGTGCACAACAATTTACAGGAAAACGGAAGGCACGACAAGCTTTTGCTAAGATATTTTTGTGACAGTCTGCCTGAGGATATGCAGCATTATGTTCTTATGTCACAGCTGGCGCAAAGCAGTATTTACAGATATGCTATTGAGCATTACAGAAGAAGAAAGCCAATCTGCTCGGGCTCGCTTTTCTGGATGTACAATGATTGCTGGGGCTGTACAAGCTGGACGATAATTGATTATTTTTTCAGGCGAAAGGCATCGTATTACGCGGTTAAAAAAGCTTATGCGCCGTTGCTTGTCAGTGTTGTTCCAAATGACGAAGGTCTGGACGTTTTTGTTGTTAACGACCTTCTTACAATCTTACAAAACGCGGAATTGTATGTCAGCGTCAATTTTCTTGACGGCAGAAGAGTGCTTGAAAAGACAGTGCGCACAGATATTTCCGAAAACAGCTCAGAAAAGATACTCAGTCTTGACCTGAACGGAATAGACAGGACAGAGGTTTTTGTCACGATGAGACTGAAAAGCGAAAGCGGTAAAACACTTTATGAGAATACGTCAATTCTTGCCGAACGCAAGGAAATGAAGCTTAAAAATTCAAATATAAACTGTTTTATGGCTTATGTCAGCGGTGGGATACAGATTGATTTGGAAAGTGATTACTATGCAAGCTGCGTATTTATTGAGGATGAAGCGGACGGAGAAATATCCGAAAATTATTTTGAGCTTCCGCCCTTTGAGAAGAAATCGGTATTTATTGAAACAGCGTCCGGTTTTGACGGTATTGATGTTATTTGTTTAAATCAAAATTCAGTAAAGAAAGGAATAATAGAAAATGAAAAAAAGGTTGTTTAGCATTTTAATTTTGATGTTGGCGCTGACTTTTGTTTTTGCTTCATGCAAGTCTCCCGACAAGGTAACCCCTGAGTCGAAAGCGACTGAATCCGAGGATGAGTTTGACGAGGGTGAAATTGACATCGGAGGTGTCAGCAGGACATCGGGTGAGGATAATGATACGGCAGATGCTGAATCGGGCGGAGCGGGAAGCGGCAATGGAACCTCAAGTATTGGAAAGACATCCTCGAAGACAGGAACAACAAGCGTTCCTAAGGCCGAGGAGCAAACTCCGATAGGGACAAAAATACCGGCGCTTTCTCCGTCTCCCAAAGGAAGCCTTACAGTAGTTATCCCGTGGAATCCGCGTTCGGAATGGGTGGTTCTTTGGACAAACGCCTATAAAAAAATCTACGGTCTGAATGTCACATACAGAACCGTGGACTCGGTTGATTTACCGACAAAGCTGGCAGGCTGGATTAGCTCAGGCGATGTGCCCGATTTGATTTTCGGAGATATTTCAACAGAGTGGCCGCTGCTGCCGCACAAAAACCTGTGCCAGCCGATAGATTCCTATATCAATGTTAATGATGATTTCTGGAAAACGGTGAAACCGGCCATTGATAAATCAAAGGTTGGCGGTAAGCCGTACATGATGATTGCGGATATGGGACCCTTTACCGGAATAACCTACAGCAAAAAGGTGTTTACCGACGCAAAGCTTGAGGATCCGCGCTCGCTGTATTACAAAGGTGAGTGGACATGGGATAAATTTGTCGAGTACGCAAAAAAGCTGACCGACAAATCAAAGGATAAATGGGGCGTGTCGGCCGGTAATTTTGAAGGTCTGATTGCGGCGTGCGGCAAGGACTATATTACCGCAACAGAGAATGATTATGTTATAAATTTAAATGATCCGGCGATAGACAGCGTAATGGCGGATATTATCAATCTTGGCGCAAAGGGCGAAAATGTTTTGTGGCAGGCAACAGATCAGCGGACAATGCACAACAATATTGTGTCCGGTAAGGTTGCAATGTGGATAGGCGCTAACAATCATCTGGAATTCCCGGAGGAAATAAAGAAGGGGCTTATGTCGTGGGCACCGACTCCGAAATATACAAAAGCGGCGGGCGGCAAGCATTATGAAGGCTTTAACGCAACAGGCTTTTTTATGTGTAAAAACGCAAAGAATCCTACGGCAGGAGTCGCATTTGCACAGGCGGTCAGAAGTCTGAGCGTTCCCTCTATAAATTCCGATTCAAGGGACGAAGGTAAAAAGAAAGGCAATACGGACGAGGACTATAATTTGCTTGACTACCGCGTTATCAACAGCACTCCTGTTTTTATGGATTTCAGACGTTTTCAGCCGCAATGGTATTATCATAATCTGTGGGCGGCTCCGATACTCGAAGGAAAATCATGGTCATCGGCTAAAAATGAATTTACGCCGCTGCTCACAGAATCCATCAATAAGCTGAAATCGTAGTAGTACCGACCGGCATTTAAACCTTTACGTTGTAACCACCCCGCCGCCCTGTGTGCGGCACCCCTCCACCGGAGGGGAATTAAGGAACGGCAACCCAAATTCCCCTCCGGTGGAG
>JGI994J12354_10003253_pt1 | contig 15280 bp, 12 predicted proteins | sample IntmicLarv3ML3BL_FD_12354 | JGI IMG/M metagenome (IMG submission 12354)
TCGGCCATGGAATAGGGATGGCCGCTCCAATTGCGCTGCAAAGTGACACCGGCGGGCAGCTGGGTGGGGTCGATGTTGGTGCCCGGGCCGTGGGCATCCTTGATGACAATCTCGGTGGCCCCGCCCGCAAAGGCGCCTTCGCAGGCGGCCACGACCTCCCGGGTCATCTGCTGGCAGTTGAAGGGGTACTTGGGGCTGCCCGAGCTGCACTCCTCGTGGTTGTTGGTGATGGAAATGCCCTCGATGTCGGCGCTGATGAATACTTTCATGGCAAGCTTCCTCTCTTTTTTGTTTACCCCTTGGCCGTCAGAGGCAATCTGCACTACAGCGCATCGCACCGAACCATGTCGGCCCAGGTCTCACGCCGAATGACAGTGCGGTGGCTGCCACCCTCGGTAACCAACACCATGGCGGGCCGGGGCAGGCGGTTGTAATTCATGGACATGGCGTAATTATAGGCACCGGTGGTGTAGACACAAAGGATATCCCCCGCCCTGGCGGGCTGAAGCGCGATGTCCCGAGAAATCATGTCCCCGGTCTCGCAGCAGCGGCCCGCAATGGTTTGAAGCTTGGTCTTGCCCTCCCCTGCCCGGCTCACCACGCAGGCATCATACTGGGCATCATAGAGGGCATAGCGCGGATTGTCCGACATACTGCCATCTACCGTCACATAGCAGCGGGCATCGACGATATCCTTAACGCCGCCCACGGTGTAAAGGGTGCAGCCTGCCGGGCCGACGATGGAGCGGCCCGGCTCGATGACGACCTCGGGCATCGGCACGCCATGGGCCGCACAGCTTGCCTTGACCGCGCCGCCGATGCTGTCGATGAGGGTATCGGTGTCCGCCGGATTATCCTGTGGCATATAGCGCACACCGAAGCCGCCACCCAAAATGAGCTCGGGCAGGGCGATGTTCAGCTCTCGGTTTATCAGCGCTGTAAAGGCAATCATCTTGTCAGTGGCAACCGCGTAAGACTCGGTGCCGAAAATCTGCGATCCGATGTGACAGTGCAGTCCGCGGAAATTGAGATTGGGTGCGGCGTGGATGGCCCGCGCCGCCTTGAGGCCCTCTCCATCCTCGATGCCGAAGCCGAACTTGCAGTCGTTTTGGCCCGTCATGATGGATTCATGGGTGTGGGCCTCCACGCCCGGCTTAACCCGGAAGAGCGCATTCACCTTGGCACCATGGCTGCCCGCGATGGCATCAAGCTGCGCAATCTCGCCCAGGCTGTCGATGACCACCGAGCCGATGCCCGAATGGACGGCGTATTCCAGCTCGTCCACAGTTTTATTATTACCGTGGAAGTGGAGCTTTTCCGCCGGAAATCCTGCGTTCAGGGCGGTGTAAAGCTCTCCGCCGGACACCACATCGGCATGCATATTCTCGCTTTCAAGAATAGGATAGAGGAAGGAAGCACACAGCGCCTTGCTGGCGTAGGCGACCTTGAAACGCGAGAAATTGCGGCCCATGGCCGTCACATAACGGTGGCAGGCCTGACGGATGGCAGCCTCACTCATAACATAGAGAGGTGTGCCGTAGGTCTCCGCCAGCTCTGAGAGTTCTACGCCGTCTATGCGGAGCGTGCCGGTGGGCCCAAGATCAAAATGTGCGCTGTAAAGGTCTTCCATGGGTCTTTCCTCCTAAAATGGTGCCGGCGTTCGGTGCGGTCGGCCATGGCGTCCAGCATACCCCGCGGCGGCTCGGGCGGTATCATGGCCCGGGGCACCGCTGCGCAGGCGCAACGCGTGCAAGTGTCGGATACTAGGCCCCGTGAACGGCGTCGAAAATCTCCCGAGTCAAATTGGCAAAAAGATAATCGTTGAAATGAAGGATGCTCTTCTCGGCGTCGGTGGCGGTATGGGCGTTATAGTAGAGGGCCAGGGCAAAGCTCTTGCCATTGTACTCGATGACGCCGCTGTCGCAGGCGACATTGTCCAGGGTGCCCGTTTTGTGGATGACCTTGACGCCGACGCCGCGGGGCAAATTATAGGGTATTCGGCTGTTGGTCTGGCACTCGCCCATGATGTGCAGCATGGTGTCACAGGCGGCGGGGGTGAGAATTTCCTTTTTGTAAATGAGGGAGAACAGGGTAATCATATCCCGGGGGGAGGTATAGTCATTGGGAATCGAGAAATCGGTGTAGAGCGTGTCATCCTCGGTGTAGATTCCGTTTTCCTCGCCGGCCATGGCCTCATCCAAAGGCGTATCCAGGGGGACACCCATAAGGGTATAGATCAAGTCCTTACAGGTCAGGCCTGCCAGGGTGTTCGTGAGGCCCAACTCGGCCATCTTGGCGGCCACATTGTCCAAACCCACCAGATTGCACATGATATCGGTGGCCGTGTTGTCACTGACAATCATCATGAGCATGGCATAATCCCGAATGCGCATGGTGACACCGGGGGTGAGGGTGGCCAGCACGCCGCTGCCGGGTGAAATGTCGCTTTGCTGCAGGGTGTAGAGGCTGTCAAGGTCGATCTCGCCGGCTTCGGCCCGGGCCATGAGGGTAGTGAGCAGCGGCACCTTAAAGGTGCTGGCCGAGGGGAAACGGTCATCCGGGTTGAGGAAGCAGGTTTCACCTGTCTGGAAATCCATAAAGCCAATGCCCAGATGCCCGGTGACCTTTGCGGCATAACTATCCAGTATCGCTTTGATTTTATCCATTTTGCCCATCTCCAAACACTTATAGAATTGAGAGAATAACATTAATCTGTAGTATATCACCTATAGCCTGATAAAGATATTACGGCATGATTAAATAAACACAATTGCATTTATTGCGCGGCGATTATTTTGCGGTATGCTTCAAACTCGGAAGGTGAGCAGAACACAAAGTGGTCGGGCTCCACCTCCATCATAGAGGGTTGCTCGGAGGTGTAGTCGTGGTCACGCTCGGGGACATAATCAAAGCGCTGGCGGGTTTTCTCCGTAATGGGGTTGGGCTCCGGAATGGCGGAGAGCAGCGCCCGGGTATAGGGGTGCAATGGCTTGGCATAAAGGTCGCTGCCCTTTGCCACCTCCATCATCCGGCCATAATACATAACGCCGATGCGGTCAGAGAAATATTTGACCACCGAAAGGTTGTGGGCGATAAAGAGAATGGTCAGCCCCATTTCTTTCTTGAGATCGTTCAGCAGGTTGATGACCTGGGCCTGTATGGAGACATCCAGGGCGGAAACCGGCTCGTCGGCGATAATCATTTTGGGCTTGATAATCATGGCTCGGGCAATGCCGATGCGCTGGCGCTGCCCGCCGGAAAACTCGTGCGGATAGCGGGTGGCGTGCTCGTCGGTCAGTCCGACTTTGTTCAGCAGCTCCACCACGCGGCTGTGTATTTCATGCTTATCTTTCACGCCGCGGATTTTGAGGCCCTCCCCGATAATCTCCTGAATGGTCATCTTGGGGTTTAGCGATTCAATAGGGTCCTGAAAAATCATGGCGATATTCTCGGCCAAATATTTGCGAAGCTGGTTCGTCTTCTTGCCCGAAATCTTCACGCCATCGAAAGTAATTTCGCCTGCGGTGGGGTCATAAAGGCGGATGATTGAACGCCCGGTGGTGGTTTTCCCACAGCCCGATTCGCCCACCAACCCAAAAGTCTCGGCAGGCCGAACGCCAAAGCTGACGTCATCCACGGCCTTGACAGTCATCTTGCTATTACCCGAGCCCATGGTGAAATACTGACAAAGGTTTTTAACCTCTAAAAGATACTCCGACTCACTCATGTACCACACCATTCCTTTTCATATGTTCAATGCGCTCCCGCAGCACCTCCGGAATCTCAATGCGGTTTTTAGCGGCTTTGGGGTGCAGGAGCCATGTCGCGGCATAGTGCGTGTCTGTAATCTTGAAGAATGGCGGCTCCTGCTCGTAGTCGATTTTAAGTGCATAGCGGTTGCGGGCCGCGAAGGCATCGCCCTTGGGCGGATATATCATATTGGGCGGGGTGCCGGGAATTGCCAAGAGGCGCTCGGTAGTCTGCATATCGGGTATTGAGCTGAGCAGCGCCCAGGTATAGGGGTGCGCGGCCTGAAAGAAAACCTCCTCGCTGGTGCCGGTCTCGACAATCTTACCGGCATACATCACGTTCACCCGGTCGGCCATGTTGGCAACCACACCCAAATCATGGGTAATAAAGATGACTGAAAGATTGCGCTCCTCCTTGATTCGGTTGATTTCCTCAAGGATTTTGGCTTGAACGGTTACATCAAGCGCTGTAGTGGGCTCGTCACAAATGAGAATCTCGGGGTCGCCGGCCAGTGCGATGGCGATGACGATGCGCTGGCGCATCCCCCCCGAAAACTGGAAGGGATACTGGTTGAATCGGGCCTCGGGCTCGGGGATTCCCACTGTTCGCATCAACTCGAGCGCTTTTTCCTTGGCCTGCTTTCGCCCCATCTTTTGGTTGAGGCGCAAAACCTCGGTAATCTGCTTTCCGATACGGACAATGGGGTTGAGGGCCGACAGCGGATCCTGGAAAATCAAGCCGATGCGTTTTCCGCGAATCTCGTGAAAATCCGCCTCGGTAACCTTGGTAAGATCTTTTCCATCAAAGAGGATTTCGCCGCTTTCAATGACGGCGTTGTTTGTCAGAATCCCCAGGATGGCCTTGATGCTTACCGATTTACCGGAGCCCGACTCGCCAACGATGGCCAGGGTCTCGCCCTGATGTAACTCAAAATCGATGCCGCGTACAGCCTGTACCATGCCGCCGTAGGCCTTGAAGCTTATCCGAAGGTCGTTAACCTTTAAGACGATATCGTCCTTTTGCATTAAATCAGACATAACATTACTCCTCTCCGCGTTTGGTCGGGTCCAGCGCGTCCCGCAGCCCATTGGCGAACAGGTTGAACGCAATCATTAATATAGAAATTAATAGGGCGGGGAACAGTGTCTGATGCGGAAACTGCAAGAGCATCCGCTGCCCGTCTGCCAACATAATGCCGATAGAGGGCTCGGGCGCCTGAATGCCCAGGCCGATATAGGCAAGGAAGGATTCGGAGAATATGGCCCCGGGGATGGCCAGCATGGCCCTGGTGATGATGGGGCCGATGGCATTGGGAAGAATGTGGCGGAAAATCAGTGAACGGTCGCTGGCGCCCAGTGTGCGGGAGGCCAGAACGTATTCGCGGCCCTTAAAGCGATAGAACTGGGCACGTATCATGGAGGCCATACCCACCCATCCGGTGGCGGTCAGCGCCAAGATGATGGCAAACATCCCGGTTCCGAATATCATCATAAACAAGATTGTCATGACAACGTAGGGCACGCCCTCCAACACCTCGGTGATACGCATGAGTACCATATCTATCTTGCCGCCATAATAGCCGGCGACAGCGCCGTAGGTGATGCCGATTAACACATTGGTCATCACCGAGATCAGGGCGATGAGCAGTGAAACGCGCGCACCCCTGAAAAGGCGCGTAAACAAATCGCGTCCCAGATAGTCGGTGCCAAACCAGTAATATGTATCATCTGAAGCGCCGACATATTTGTAGTAGTCAAGCTCCACATCGACCATGGTGACACCCAGGTATTCACGCTCGTTCAGGGTGCGCAGAACACTCCCCTCGGGATAGCGGTCGGTGTCGGAAAGGCCGTCCAGACGGCGGTTGGTCACAATACGATGTCCGTCAAAAAAACCAAGCCAGGTGAGTCCGGGAATTTTAGGCGGCATATCGGCCTCTGTCACATGCTGCTCGGTATAGGTATAGTTGGTCATCATGGGCCCGAATATAGCCATAAGCACAATCAGCGCAATGACGATAAGGGAGCATACAGAAACCTTGTTGTGCCCCAGACGCATGAGTGCGTCCTGAAAGAAACCAATGGGCTTGGTCTTGAACTCCTCGTCCTTGATATCGTCCCGGCTGACAAGGTCAAAGGCCGAATCCGGCAAATCCATCAACGCTTCGGGAATCTGCGCCATATCTATGTATTTCATTTGCCGCCTCCAATCCTGATACGCGGATCAACCAGACCGTAAGAAATATCCACAATCAGCTCGGTCACTACTGAAATCAGTGAGTAAAAAATCAGCAGCGCCAGTGTCAGGAAGTGGTCGTTCGCCTTAGTAGAATCAATGAGCGTGCTGCCCATCCCGGGGATGCCAAAGATGCCCTCGATAACAAGCGAGCCTCCCAGTATGCTGGCGAACATGAAAATCAGCATATTCATCAGAGGGACCAGGGAGTTGCGAAAGGCATGGCGAACAGTGGCCTGCGCACGGGTTAAGCCTTTTACTCTGGCCAACAACAGGTATTCCGAGTTCAGGTTTTCGGTCAACTCTCCCCGAAGATAGCGGGTCAGCGTTGCGATAGGGTTTAGAGAGAGCGCAATAATGGGCAGGGTAAGCGAAAACATCATGCTGGGGAAATTAGCCGCCGAAACATCATAAAGGGTGGGGAAAATAGGCCAAATATAGGTAAGTGTGTATTGTAACAGCGAGGCAAATACGAAGGATGGCACCGAAATGAAGATGATGACCAATAAGGACAGCAGATGGTCAGGCAGCTTGTTGCGGCTCAGGGCCGCGATGGTGCCAAAGATGACGCCAAGGGGCAGCGAGATAAAAAGCGAAAAGATGTTTAGCAGCATGCTCAGGGGGATTTTTGCGATAATCACCTGAAAAACCGGTACGCTGGGCCGCAGCTTATACGAAATCCCAAAATCAAACTTCGTGATGATGTCGGACATGTAATAGAAGTATTGCACAAAAACCGGCTCATTGAGGTGGAGCTTATCCTCCAGCTTCTGCTGAAGCTCCTTGGGTGTTTCCGGGTTGCGAAATGCGTTTTGCGGCAGCATCTTTATCATGAGAAAGGACAGCGTTATAATGAGAAACATGGTGATTGCCATAGCCAGGATACGCTTGAGAATGTATTTGTACATTGACTTCCCTCTTTTCTCGGGCCAAGCCGTGGCCGTAACAAAGCCCAAGGCTCTATATAGTCGTGCGGCGCGGCTTCTTGACGCACTTGCTTTGAAGACAGCAGGCAGGCAGCCGTTGTCGCGGCTGCTGCCTGCTGTCATGTATTATTGCCGCACGTTCACTAGAATCGGTGTTTGCTCTTGCAGCTTACTCGGCAATGTCAGCGAAGTTTTGACCGTAACCGAAACCGGGAACATACTGCGTTAAGGGGAGGGTCAGCTTCTCAGAGTAGAGGGCGTAGGTATACTCGCCATAGACAGGGATGTTGACAATGTCTTCCAAATAAATCAGCTCAAGCTTGACGGTCTCCTCAACCAGCCGCTGCCGGTCGAGCATAATTTCTTCCTGCTCGCAGACGGCAAACTGGGCATCAAACCGCTCGCTGAGGTAGGAGTTGGGCCGGCCGGAGTAAGAGTCTACGAAATAACGCTCGGCCTTGTGGGGATAGGTACGGGAGACGGAGGCACCCCAGTTTTCGCAGGTCAGATCCCAGTCGTAGGCACCGGCCTGCCAATCGATGATGGGCCAAACGGCGTTGCCGGGCAGACCAATGACCTCAAGAGAAAAGCGGTCGGCCCCGAAAACCTTGACAAGAGACTCGCCAAGATATTCCGCAAGCTTCTTATAATCGGTAGCCTCGGTATAATAGAGGAAGCGGATGTTGACCTTTTCCCCTGCTGCAATGCCGGCCTTTTCCCTTGCAAGGTCGAAATATTCGTTGGCCTTCACAGGGTCATAGCCGTGATTTTCGGGGTAAATGGCCAGCGCTTCGGGGGTGTCGCGGTACAAGATGCCATCTTCAGGGAATGCGGCAGCCGCGCCGTTAATGTGGAGGGCTGCGGGAGCATAGCTGAAAACCTTGGCAATCTCCGCACGGTCAATGGCCCAATAAAGGGCGTTGCGGATTTCCTGAGTTTGCATAATGGGGTTGGGGCTCATGGAGTTGACGTCGATATGGGTAACCGAGATATTCTTCCAGGAGCGCAGACGGGGATCATCGCGGAACAAATCAATGGTGGCGCTGTTAAGCAGCAAATAGTCAAGCTCACCCTTTTCCCACATGGTGACCTTTGCGTTGTTGTCGGAAACGATGCGGATTTCAACGCGGTCATAGTGGTAATAGTCGGCCATCCAGTGGTCGGGGTTCTTCACGAAAATATGGGCGGCACCCTGCTCCCACTTTTCATAGGTGTAGGGGCCGTTGCCCATCCACTGGTCGAGGGTCGTGCCATAGGTGGTGGTGGTGCGGTCTTCGTTCATGCCGGCCTCATAGAACGGCTCGTAAACGAGGTGCATGGAACGATCGACGAAATGGTTCATGACATCAAAGGCGGTGAAGCGTCCGTCGGTGGTCAGCTGGAGGGTATAGTCGTCAATCTTTTGGAAGCCGACCTCGTCCCACGACACGGTCTCGGGATAACCCTCGGAGCCCTGATAGTAATAATCCTGGGCGCCCTTGATGCGGATGGAGTTGCTATAGAAGAAGTTTGCCATCACGTTGACCAATTTGGGGTCAAGGAACATCTTGTAGGTATAGATAAACGAGTCGGCATTGATGGGTGTGCCGTCATTCCAATGGGTATCCTTCTTCAGGTTGATGGTCCAAACATAGCCGGTGGCATCCACGATGGGATCGCCGTCGGCCAGGTCGCCCACAAAATCGGCCGATATGCCGTCCGCGGCAGGAACCCGGCGCCACAAGGTGGAAGCGGCCCAATCATAGGGGTACTGTATGTTGGAGTTGGCGTCGTTGTGGGCGTTCAGGGTCTCGATGTCCGAGCTCAAGGTCTCACGATAAGACTTGAGGGCAGCAGGCGCGGCATTGGAGGCGGTGGTGGTCGTGGTTCCCGCGCCGGCGGTGGTGGCCACGGTTCCCGCACCAGCGGTGGTGGTCGTGCCGGGGGCGCTGGGCGTACACGCGGCAAGGGTGGCAAAGGCCATCATTGCGGTTAACAGAAGCGCGATCAGTCTTTTGGTTGTCATTCTTTCATCTCCTTACTATTTTTTTGGAAAGAGTCCAATTTATTTATATGAAAACCATATAAACCAGGTGTAAATGCAAGTAGAAACGCAATCAGATGAGCCAGCTTATCACCGACAAGGAAAAAAAGGTAAACGCACAAACCATAAGCTGCGGCACATCCTTAAACCGTCGCCGGTCTGAGCAGAAATCCACATATCCGTCTATCATCTGTCTCGAGGTCTTCTGCCTGCCCCGAAAAACTTCAAAAGCACATTTAGCGCCATAAATAAGGCCGTTGAAAGCCCCCATGTTATGCGAAAGCGAGGCGAGGCCAAAAACGAAAAAACTCATCCCCACCCAAAAAAGCACATCGGTTAAAAAAGTAGAGCGACTGCCTGCGCTCGCTGAAAGCAGAAAAACAGAAACCAGAATACCCAAAAATGAAACCAGCAGGGCTTTTTTCCAAAACCCAAGAAAAAACGTCCGGAATCGGCCCATGTCAACTCCTTTTCATGTCATGTAACACACTTCTTATTCTGTTGCATAGGCCATTTTATCATTGAATTTGCTGGGGTTTTCACCTCAGCTTTTTTCTCAGCCTTGGAAAAATATCTTATCTTTGCCGTTTTCTCCTGAGCCGGAGTGCGAGAACAGCGCGTGCAACAGAATAAGAAGCATGTTGCATAGGCCATCATTTTTTCGGCTCTGGATTTTTGCCTTTTTTCTCCAAAGCTTCACTATTTTTATGCAATAACCGCACGAATTGGCTAATCAGTTTCAAATAGTTAACTATATTCGTTTTCCAGCAAATCGTTTACTTGAGAATTATAATACGACCGCCATGAATAATCTATAGGATTTATTGCTAATCTTTTGCAAAAAAATATAGAGGTATGCACAAAAATAAATTATTTTGTCACACATTATCGGCGAAGCCGATAAATTTCCGATATATTTTTCGAGTAATACTAGAATTTAAGAAAAATAATTCCATTAGCACCTTTTTTAGCACACACACTGTTAAGCGGAAACGTCGGCTTCATCCAAGCCGACGTTTCCGCTGTAGTTCCGGATTACTGGCGGTTTTTACGCAGCACTTGGCCCGCTGTGGCACCCGTGTGCCGCCCGTTTTCGGCGGTGAGAACACCGTTGACAAACACCTGATTGATGCCGTCGCACGCACATTGGGGCATCTCATAAGTGGGGTTATCCTGAATGCGGTCAAAATCAAAGATGACCATGTCGGCCCACGCACCGGGGCGCAGAATGCCGCGGTTTTTGAGGGTGAGCCGTGCGGCCGGCATCGAGGTCATTTTGGCAATGGCGGTCTCCAGGGGAAAGAGTCCGCGGTCGCGGCAATAGCGGGCGATGGCGCGGGGAAAAGTACCGTAGTTGCGGGGGTGCGGGCGGCCCTCGCTGGCCACAGGCATGGACCGGCCATCTGAGCCAATCATGGTAAAGGGCTGCGACATGATATATTCAATATCTTCCTCGCACATACCGAAATTAATTTCGCCCACGTTGCCGTTTTCTTCGATGATGATGTCGAAAACAGCCTCGGCGACATCCATATTGAGCTTTTGCGCAATTTCGGTGACCGGCTTGCCAATCATCCAGCTGTTTTTTTCGCTGCCGAGATGGGAAATGTGGATGCAGTCCCATCGGCCCGCGTGACTGGCATTGGATTGATCGCGCAGAATGGCGCGGGTCTCAGGGTCGATGAGACGGGTGATGAGCATATCGAGCCCGCCCTCGAAGGCCCACTCGGGCACATTGGAGGTGAGGGAAGTGGCCGAGGCGGTGTAGGGGTATTGGTCACAGGTGACATCCAACCCCATGCGCCGGGCTTGGCGAATCATGGCGATGGTTGTTTTGCAGCTGATGCCCCAGTTTGCCCGGTGGGTCACCTTGTGGTGGGAAATCTGCAGGGGTACGCGGGCAAGGCGGGCCGTTTCAATGGCCTCCTCCACCGAGGCCACGACATGGGCACCCTCCTCCCGCATATGGGTCGCATAGATGCCGCCATATGGGGCGATGGCCGAGGCCACACGGCTGAGCTCGTCGATGTTAGCAAAGCTGCCGGGCGGATAGATAAGGCCCGAGCTTAGGCCGAACGCACCATCCTCCATAGCGTTGACGGCATAGTTCTTCATGGTCTCAATCTGGCCGTGGGTGGCCGGGTCGGCCGAAAAGCCCATGGCGGCCGTGCGCAGTGTTCCGTGACCGACCAAGACCCCGATATTGACACTGGGGGCTTTTCTCATCAAGATATTTAAATACTCGCCCAGTGTTTGCCAGCTGTAGCTTCGGCTTGAATATTCCTTGACTACCTTGGTCAGATGGACGAAGTCGGGATTGATGGGCGCTGGCGAGGTCCCGCAGTTGCCGCCGATTTCGGTGGTGACTCCTTGGAAAATGCGGCTCTCGGCAAGGGGTTCATAGATGAGGGAATCGTCACTGTGGGTGTGGATATCGATAAACCCGGGTGTGAGGTATTTGTCATCAGCATCCACCACCTGCAGCGCGGATAAAGCGGAAAACGTACCCAACTCGACGATTTTGCCACCCTTCACAGCCAAATCTCCCCTGTACCAAGGCGCACCGGTGCCATCAATGATACGAGCGTTTTTGATCAGCAAATCATGCATAACCTCACCCTTTGGCAATTGGTTTTGAGGAAAGGCGCTGAGAAGGGCATTTTTCTCAATATTCTCCGATGACTACAAGTTTATACAAGTATATAGATTTTTTTTACAGATTACAATTCTTTCTGGCTGAGTGATTTTTTTTTTGGTAAACCTCTCTACAATTTGCACCAGGAGGTGAACAACATTGCTAAAGGCGCAAAAAAATATTCGCCGTTTTAACCAATACACCCTGTATTTTTTGAGTATTATCACGGATAACGCGGCGCGCGGTTTTCCTCGCCGCACCGTGTACGTGACAGTATCAAGGTGATTGGAATGAATATCTGCTGCAATAGAATTACGGATAACCGGACAACCCCATCCTCCCAGCCCTGCACAGTCCACCCCGTGCTATCCCCGTTTGGGTCAAAGCTTGGGTCAGACCGCAATCCAGTCACTCCGCCACCAAGCTCCTGAGAAACGCGAAAAAACCTTGAAGCCAGCGGCTTCAAGGTTTTTCAATTGCCTGTAGCGGTTCGCCGCTGGTCGGAGTGGAGTTATAGGACTTTTGAAAACCCTGTCGTTGCAAGGACTTTGGAGCCCCTCATTCTCCCGAGTTATGAACACAGGGTTCGTAACTCGGGAGGCGGTTCAGCCCTATAAGCTCTCGCCAAAATCCTTTCGGAACTGTGCAATCAGCAGCTCGGGCCAATTACCGATTGCCTTCAACCGCCCGAAGAAAAAACGGAGAACCTCTGGCTCTTCAACAAATTCGAGCCCGCCAATCAGATGCCGGTTTTTGTACAACCATGCAATACGGTCTGCGGTGTATTTAATCTGTGACAGTGTAAATACACGTTTTGGCATAGCCAGCCGCAGCAACTCCATTTCGGCAAAGTGTTCGCTGCCGTCTTCCATGCGTTGCTCGCTGAGAGTGCCTCGCTCCATACCACGTACTCCGCCCGCAATAAACATGGCAGCAGCCAACGCGCCGGCACGATACTGTGTTTGCGGCAGATGTTCGCAAAATCTTGTAGCGTCCAAATGGCATCCCAAACCGCCGGGAGGTGTGACTACTGGGATTCCTTGTGCAATCAGTTCATTGCATAACGCTTCCACAAAAATCGGTGTCTGACTGATTACATCTATATCCATAGTTTCACGAAGCCCAACGGCCATTGCTTCCATTTCACGCACCGACATACCGCCATAGGTCAGGAAACCTTCGTAGAGCGGCACCAATTCCCGCATTTTGAGGAACAATGCTTCATCTGACACAAGAATCGCACCGCCGCGCGCCGCCCCCAGCTTGCGTGCAGAAAAGTAAATGATATCCATCATCGAAGCTATTTCCCGTGTGATAGCTTGTATATCAACCCCCGCATACTCCGCATCACGGGTTTTTATAAAATACAGGTTATCGGCCAAAAGGCTCGCATCAAAAACAAGCAGGATTCCCTCGTCACGGCAAATGCGGGACACCTCTCGCATATTGCTCATTGACACCGGCTGTCCTCCAACCAAGTTTGTTCCGGCCTCTATACGAACAAACGAAATACGCTCTTTTCCCAGTCGCTTTATAGATTCGTTTAATTTGTCAATATCAATGTCGCCCTTGAAGGGGAGCTCGCTCGTAATTTCCAACCCCGCCTCGCCAATAATTTCCTCGATGCTGCCGCCTACCTGAGTAATGAGCGCCTTTGTTGTGGTGAAATGGTAGTTCATCAATGCAACGGATCCCGGCTTAACAAAAGCGTGTGCCAGTATGTTCTCGCAGGCGCGGCCTTGATGTGCGGGCAAAAAATATTTCATACCGAATATATCTTGTAAGACTGCCTCCAAACGGTAGAAGGTCTCCGATCCCGCGTAGCTGTCATCTGCCTGCATCATGGCGGCGTATTGATTTTCGCTCATGGCATTGACACCGCTGTCTGTCAGCATGTCAAGGAATACATCGCGGTTTTTTAAGAGAAATGTGTTGAACCCGGCTTCTTGGATACTGCGCACACGATCTTCTATTGGCAGAAGCGTTACTTTTTGCACCATGCGAACCTTGTGCATCTCCAATGGAACTTTTTCTCCTGATAAAAATTTTACGCTAGACATAATGATTCTCCCTTTTATTATTTCCTGCTCAAAATAATAAGTCCCTGAGCAAGTAAGGACTTGCTCAGGGACGAGAAATCATATTCCCGCGGTACCACCCTGATTGCGGCTTAATAAAAAGCCGCCGCTTAACGGAATCAAACAATTCCTGCCCCTATGACGGTGGGCCTCCGTATGCTCCTACTGTAATGTTCAGAGCATCAGCTCAGGAGTGTATTTACATATCCGTCAGCAGCTGCTCGCACCAACCGCAGCCTCTCTGAATGTCGTCATTGCTTCCGACAACGCTGAGTGAGGATATTTTTCTCTCCGTCACAGCCTTTACAAATGACATTTTAGCACGGATGACAGAATTGTCAAGAGGTTTTTCGAGGCAGCAAAAAAAATAGACAAACTGCCTGGACAAAAGTTGTCTGACGTGAAATGTCAAGGAAAAACTGATATTTTCTCCAAATAATTTTCATAGACCGGGAAAAGCTCTTTGATTGCAGGGGTTATGGGTATGCCCTCTTCCTTGAGGCATTGGTAGAATATGTGGTTAGAGGACTTGCCTTTGAACATGGGGCGGGGGTAATGGTTAATCCAGTCTTGTACAGCCCTGATGGTTTTGGGAGCGATTTTGACCATGCTTTTTCCTTTGGGGATATGGCGGCGTATGAGCTTGTTTGCGTTTTCGTTGCTTGCCCTTTCGCATGAGCTATAAGGGTGACAGTAGAATACTGTTGTGCGCTGTTTGCCCTTGTGAAACTCTATGCCGACAGCGTCCGCGAACTCGCTTCCATTGTCCATGGTGATTGTTTTGAAGATGTCGGAGAATTGGGAGCCGAGCTTCCGGGAAAGATAATTGATTACCTGAACGGTATTAGCGGCAGTTTTTTCCGGGAGCTTGATATTAATTTCTTGCCTTGCTTTTCTTTCGGTGAGGGCGAGAGTGCAAGAGCTTTTGCCCTTTGCGGGGCCGCCCACCGTATCCATTTCCCAATGACCGAAATCATCTCTTGATATTTCACGTTGTTCTATGCTTCTGTAAGCACTTCGAGCGGGATTCCGCTTGTCGTGCTTTTTCTTTTTACGCTTGCCTTGTGGAAGATGCTTATTAGTTAGTTTAAGATAACCGAGGTCAATATAGCGGTAGAGGGTGGTTCTGCTGACGCCGAAATCATAACCAGCATCTTTCGCGGCATAAAGAGCGGCATCCACACTGTACTTGTGTTTTGAAATGCACATTTCAAGAAATGATGCATAGTCATGGTTATGGCCCAGCTTGTCAGAGCGGCCCTTGTAACGCTTCTTTTTGTCGTAGTCTTTTTGAGCTATATACGCGCTGTACGCTTCATATGGTCGAAGCTCGGAATCTATGAGGGTACATCTTCCCCGCTTTATCTCACGGCATATAGTAGGATAGCTCACGCCAACGGCGAGAGCTATTTCTTTTTTAGAAACCTTATGGTTATACAGGGCTTCGATTTTGTTTCTGTCGGTTATGGTCAGATGCTTGTTGTAATGTGGTTTTGTGTACATGATGCACCTCCATGAGTGCGGCGAGCGGGGCGGCGTCCGGCAAGCCGGAGACGCCGCCCCCGAGGGCCATAGGGCCAAGGGCCAGCGGATTTGATTTGATAGGTCAACCCCCGCCGAAATCGGCGGGGGG
>JGI994J12354_10003254_pt1 | contig 15280 bp, 11 predicted proteins | sample IntmicLarv3ML3BL_FD_12354 | JGI IMG/M metagenome (IMG submission 12354)
AATATTTTCACTTTACAATTTTTGAAGCATATGGTAGTATACAACAAGCGCACATTTGTATTTGGTACGAGGACAAAAATGCGACGCAAATAGACGGCATATTATGAAAGGCGAGTGGAGCAGTGAATAAGGAACCCAAATATCTACTGGTGGATTCAAAGGTACTACCAGATATTTTTCCAAAAATAATAGAAGTAAAGAACTTGCTCGCAAAACAGAATATAAAGTCTATAAATGATGCAGTAAATCAAGTGGGAATAAGCAGAAGTGCATATTATAAATATAAGGATTATGTATTTCCGTTCTATGAAACGACATCTGGAAGAGTAGTTACGTTATATTTTATAGTAGAGGATTTTTCAGGGATATTGTCAAACATAATAGGAGTGATTGCAAAAGCAAAGGCAAATATCCTCACAATAAATCAAAACATTCCGATAAATGGACTGGCAGATATAACAATATCAATGGAAACACATGAAATGCCAGAAAGTATAGAGAATCTTCTTAACGAATTTAATGAAATTGATGGTATAAGAAAAAAAGGTATACTGTCACGGGAATAGAGGACAAAATATTTTTACAACAGAAAGGAAGTTACAGCATGATAAAGGTTGCAGTTATTGGTTTTGGAGTGGTAGGCTCAGGAGTAGTTGAGATGATTCATGCCAATAGAGAAATTTTAAAGAAAAATACTGGTGAAGATATAGAGATTGCGAAAATTCTTGATATCAGAACATTTCCAGACAGTCCATATGGGCAGTTGGTAACTCCTAATGCGGAGGAGATTTTTGGTAATCCGGAAATTGATATAGTGGTTGAGACGATGGGCGGAATTAAGTTTGCCTATGATTATTCTGTAAGAGCACTAAAGGCTAAAAAACATCTTGTAACCTCAAATAAAGAAATGGTAGCATCACATGGTCCAGAGCTTTTAAAACTTGCAAAGGAAAACAATGTAAGATATATGTTTGAGGCGAGTGTGGGAGGGGGTATACCCATTATAAGACCGCTTTCGCTCTGTCTTGCAGGAAATAATATCACAGAGATATTTGGAATATTAAATGGTACAACAAACTACATATTGACGCAGATGCAAAGAGAGGGCAAATCTTTTGAAGAGGCTTTGGCTGAAGCACAGCAAAAGGGGTATGCAGAAGCAAATCCAACAGCAGATATTGAAGGATTTGATGCACTTAGGAAGATAGCGATATTGTCCTGCGTGGCATACAACAAATTTGTCGATTACAATAATCTGGAGTGTCAGGGAATAACCCAGATAACTTCCGAAGATATGAAATTTGCAGAGGAGTTGGGATATTCAATAAAGCTTATAGGATATTCACGCAATGATACAAACGGAGTTTTGGCAAGGGTAAGTCCTATGCTGATTCCTCAAAGCAATTTACTTTCAGATGTAAATGATGTATTTAATGCAGTGATGGTGAACGGAGATTTTATTGGTGAAACAATGTTTTATGGAAAAGGTGCAGGAAAAGAAGCAACAGCTAGTGCCGTTGTGGGAGATGTTGTTGACATAATAAAGAACCCTAAATCAGAGGGGAAATCGCTTTGGAATGAAACAGCCAAAGAATTTACAGGAGTCAACGAGTTGAAAACTAGATTTTTCATAAGATATGAAGAAAAGGGTAACACAAAAGCCTTTATAAGTGATGAAATTTGTGAAAACGAATTGGAAGCATTTTTGAAAAGACAAAATATAAATGTTAAAAATACAATTAGAGTGATGAGGAGTGTTGACTGATGAAAGTTATTAAATTTGGAGGAAGTTCACTTGCAGACGCGGCACATATAAAGCAGGTTTGTAATATTATTCTTTCTGATAAAAAGAGAAGACTGGTGGTAGTATCTGCGCCAGGAAAGAGACATGATGATGATATTAAGGTCACTGATATGCTCATTGCATTGGCTGAAAAATACATGGAAATCGGAAATCCGAATTTTCAACAGGAATCAGAAGAAAAGTTACAATTGATTGTTGAAAGATATAAAAGTATTGCTGTGGAATTGCAGATGAATAATGATATTATCACTGTTATAGAGGCTGATTTGAGGAGCAGACTTGCGCTTAGAAGTAATGGGCGCAGACATGATGACGGAACAGTTGAACATATTTCTGATGAGCAGTTTATGGATTTAATGAAAGCTGCGGGAGAGGATAATTCAGCAAAGCTGGTTGCTTCTTATCTAATAAATACAGGAGTTAATGCACAGTATATAAATCCTAGAGATGCGGGTATGATATTGAGTAATGAATATGGAAATGCAAGGGTGTTGCCTCATTCTTATGAAATGCTCAATAAACTGAATGAAAATGAAAATCTTATGATTTTCCCAGGATTTTTCGGATATTCACATAATGGGGATGTGGTTACATTTTCAAGGGGTGGTTCTGATGTTACAGGTGCAGTGCTTGCTGCTGCGGTTAAAGCTGAGGTTTATGAGAATTTTACTGATGTTGATTCCGTTTATGCGGCAAATCCTAGGATAATAGAGGAGCCCAAGCCAATCCCAGTCTTCACATATGCAGAGATGAGAGAACTTGCCTATGCCGGATTTACAGTTCTTCATGAGGAAACTCTTGAGCCTGTTTATAAAATGAGTATACCTGTTAATATAAAAAATACAAACAATCCTGATTCACCTGGAACCTTCATTGTTCCGGAAAGAATGGATATTGACGAGACTCCTGTAGTTGGAATTGCGGCGGATAGAGGATTTTTCACATTGAATGTTACAAAATATATGATGAACAGAGAAATTGGATTTGGAAGAAAATTGCTTCAAATTCTAGAAGATGAGGGAGTTTCATATGAGCATACTCCGTCGGGAATTGACAGTATCTGTGTTGTTGTGAGAAACAGAAATTGTCCTGTAGAGGTTCGTGACAATATTGTCAGGACAATATATAATGAATTACAGGTGGATGAAGTTACATTAGAGGATGATATGGCAATTGTAATGCTGGTTGGTCAGGGAATGCTTAAAAGAGTGGGATTGGCTGCTAGAGCGACAAGTGCGCTTTCCAACTCTAAAATTAATATTTCAATGATAAATCAGGGTTCATCAGAGGTTAGTATTATGTTTGGAGTTAAGGGAGCTGATTCTGATAAATCGGTTAAAGCTCTTTATAATGAATTTTTTTTAAATGAATTTAAAGAATAATGAAAAATGGGGTGATTTTATGAAGAAAATAGTTGCTGTTTCAATGATTGTGTTGATGATTGCAGGTGGAAACAACAGTTATTTATTCATATTGTAATGCAGAGGATTCGGGAAAACTCCAAGAAGTAATTAATTCGATAAATTACTAATAACTATATAACGAACAATAAAATTTTTGAAACTGAGGTAACAGCATGATAACAATTAAAGAGGTTACATCAAACAGGGAAATTAAGAAGTTTATAAATTTTCCGGTGAAGCTTTACAAAGATTCTCTCTACTATGTACCACCGCTGTTTATAGAAGAGTATGAAACGCTGAGAAGGGATAAAAACCCAGCATTTGAATACTGTGATACAAAGATGTTTTTGGCATATAAGGATGGAGAGATAGTTGGAAGGGTTTGCGCTTTACATAATAAACGGTATAACGAGGTGTGGAACTGTAATAAGGTACGTTTTACCAGACTTGATTTTATTGATGACCCTGAAGTTTCAAAGGTTCTTATGGCAGAAGTTGAAAAATTTGCTACTGAGAGAGGGCTCACAGAGGTTCATGGACCAATTGGTTTTTGCGATTTGGATAAACAGGGAATGCTAGTTGAGGGATTTGATCGTATTAATATGTTTGTAACTCCGTATAACAATGAATATTATGTAAAACATATAGAAGATATGGGGTATTTTAAGGATATTGATTGGGTTGAATTTCTCATTAAAATCCCAGAAACTCTTGATGAGAGAATTCAGCGTGTTGCCGATATTTCTCTAAGAAGAAATAAGCTTAAAATCTTGCACCTTAAGAAAATGAAAGATGTTATGCCTATGGCAGATAAGATATTTGACCTTATTTATGATGCATATAAAGACCTTTATGGTGTTATACCGCTTACCGACAGGCAGGTGCAGATGTATATAAAACAGTTTATTTCATTTTTGACACCAGACTATATTTCAATAATACTCAATGAACAGGATGAACCTATTTCAGTGGGAATTCTTATGCCATCTATTATTAAGGCACTGAGAAAAAATAAGGGGAGATTGTTCCCATTTGGTTTTATTCCTCTGCTTAAGGCTATGAGAAGTAAAACTGTTGATTGTGTGGAGATGCTTCTTATAGGCACAAAGAGGGAATATCAAAATAAGGGCATAAACGGAATTATAATAAATGAGATTTTTAGATCGCTTCATGAAAAGAAGGTAAAATACGCAGAGTCTGGACCTATGCTTGAGACAAATGACAAAATTCAGTCGATGTGGGGTCATTTTGAAAATGAACAGCATAAGAGAAGAAGATGCTATAAGAAGGATTTGGTTTAGACAATAATGTATATTTATAATGTAAGTGAGAAAAAATATTTTTCAAAAGAATATAAAGATTTTAAGCTTAGCGATGATTTACTTTATTTCTTTCATTGCAATTCGGCAGAAGTTAATGAATTGCAAGAGATATTTCATTTTGATGTAAGTACGCTCATTGACTGTATGAATTTTGATGAAACAGTGAGAATGAATAGCTTTAATGGGTATGATTTTATAAGTATGAATTATTTCAGACTTGTGGATACTGGGGTAGTACTCGGTGAGATAAATCTTTATGTGGGCAAGAACTATATTGTTTTGGTTTCTCAGGAAGAGGATACATTGTCAGATGAATTTATAAAAGAACTTCACAGAAGAGTTTTGTTACTTGATGGTGTGAAAAATCTTAACAAGCTGTATTATTGCATTTTTGATATTTTGCTCAATGATATGTCTGAAACAATGGAGAAGGTTGAGGACAAAATCAATGAAATTGATAATATGATTTCAGGAAAGATTGAAAAATCTCATATTACTTATATTACAAATATGAGGGAAAATGCTTATATAATAAGGAAACAATTGAGACCGCTGGTGTATATAGGAGATCAGCTTATAGTAAATGAAAATAAGTTTATCTCTTCTGAGAATATGCGTTATTTCAAAAATGTTGATATACGTATTAATAAACTGTTTGATTTTTCAGTCAGTTTACAGGAGTTTTCCAATCAACTGCTCTATACTTATGATTCGAGGCTTGCAATGCAGACAAATGAGGTGGTTAATAAGCTTACAATAATTACACTGTTCTTTGGTCCGCTGACTGTAATTACAGGGATATATGGCATGAATTTTCGCAGTATGCCTGAACTTGAGTGGTATTACGGTTATCCGCTGGCGCTTGGAGTGATGCTGATTATAAGTCTTGCCATTTATCTGCTTATGAAATGTAAAAAATGGCTGTAAAATGCTTGACTTACTTATTTATTTCGGATACAATCAATTAAATAAATAAGTGGTAGAGGTGCACAACACAATAGTATGCTTGCTTAGGTCCGAAATACCTATGATAGCAAGAGGAAAGGGTGGAGTGCCGAAGATGTGAGTTTTGTTTCGGAAGACAAATATCTGGTTTCATGGTAAATAACCCTGTAACTGTCATCGTGAAGATGGAGTGCTATCCGAAACTAATTGACATAATAAGTGTAAATTGGATTGTCGGTACTCTGAATTCAGATGTACCGATTTTTTGTAAATAGAATATAATAAATTGGAGGTTTGGTTTTATGAAAAATTACAACGTAGGTATAATAGGAGCGACAGGAATGGTTGGACAGAGATTTATCTCGCTTATGGCAAATCATCCTTGGTTTAAGATAAAGCTGCTTGCAGCATCTGCACGTTCAGCAGGAAAAACATATGAAGAAGCACTTGGCGGAAGATGGAAATTGGATTGTGAAATGCCGGAATTTGTGAAATCAATGAAGGTATATGATGCCGTTGAGGATATGAAGATGATAGCTTCTGAGGTGGATTTTGTATTCTGTGCGGTGGATATGAAGAAGGATGATATTAAGGCATTAGAAGAGGCATATGCAAAGCTTGAATGTCCTGTTATTTCAAACAACAGTGCGTTCAGAGGATATGATGATGTTCCTATGATTGTACCTGAATTAAATCCAGAACATGTAGAAGCAATTGCTCATCAGAGAGAAAGACTGGGAACTAAACGCGGATTTATAGCAGTTAAGTCAAATTGTTCAATTCAAAGCTATGTTCCGGCACTTTTCCCATTGAATGAGTTTGGTGTAAAAGAGGTATTGGCTTGTACCTATCAGGCTATTTCAGGAGCGGGGAAAAACTTTTCTGATTGGCCAGAAATGGTTGACAACTTAATTCCGTATATAGGCGGAGAAGAGGAGAAATCAGAAAAGGAACCATTAAAAGTTTGGGGTAAAATGGAAGATGGCGTCATTGTGAATGCGACAGAACCTCAGATTACTACTCAGTGTTTAAGAGTACCTGTTTCAAATGGTCATTTTGCCGCTGTTTTTGTAAGATTTGACAAGAAACCTTCCAAAGAGGAAATCTTGGAGAAGTGGAAGAATTTTTCAGGAGAGCCTCAGAAATTGGATCTTCCAAGTGCACCAAAACAGTTTCTCCACTACTTTGAAGAGGATAACAGACCACAAGCTAAGCTTGACAGAGAGAATGAAAACGGAATGGCAGTTAGTATAGGACGTTTACGTGAGGATAGCCAATATGATTACAAGTTTGTATGTTTATCACATAACACTTTAAGAGGTGCTGCGGGTGGAGCAGTGCTTATGGCAGAATTGTTATGTGCAAAGGGCTACATGGAGTAGTTGATTAATATTGAGAGGAATAGATTATGAAAACGAGAATCTTTGAAGGAGCTGCCACGGCACTTGTCACACCATTTACGGAAAGTGGTATTGATTATGTAAGCTTTGGTGAGCTTATTGAAATGCAGATTGAGCAGGGGATTGATGCTCTTGTCGTTTGCGGAACAACAGGGGAAGCCTCAACAATGCCTGATGATGAACATTTGGAAGTTATTAAATATGCTATTGATAAAGTTAATAAAAGGGTTCCTGTGATTTGCGGAACAGGAAGCAATGATACTGCGCATGGTATAAGACTTGCACAGGAGGCTGAAAAGCATGGGGCTGATGCCTTGCTCATAGTAACTCCTTATTATAATAAATCTTCTCAGGAGGGTTTGTATCAGCATTTTAAAGTGATTGCAGATTCAGTTAAAACGCCGATAATACTCTATAATGTTCCATCACGTACGTCAGTAAATTTGGCGCCAGCAACAATTTCGCGATTGGCTGAGATTGAAAATATTGTTGCTATAAAAGAGTGTAATATAAATCAGCTTGCAGATGTAAGAAGACTTACACCGCCAGATTTCCTTATATATTCTGGAAATGATGATCAGGTTATTTACAATTTGGTAATGGGTGGAAGCGGAGTCATCTCGGTAGTTTCAAATCTTGCTCCTAAATATATGGCTGATATGGTTGGAAAATATGTTTCCGGTGATGTTGAAGGTGCAAGGAGAAGGCAGCTTAATGTGTTGCCCCTTTGTTCGGCACTATTCTGTGATGTGAATCCAATTCCGGTTAAAGCGGCTGCTGCGTTAATGGGTTATGGAAATGGTTTGCTAAGAATGCCTTTGGTTAGTATGTCGGAGAGCAATTTGGAATTCTTGAAGAGGGAAATGACAGAGTTTGGATTGATATAGTTGATATTACATAACACGAAATATACTAAGGAATTCAAAGAGGGGTACTTGAAATGATAAAGGTTATAATGCATGGCTATAATGGACGAATGGGAAGAGTTATTCATGAAAATGCCGAAAAAAATGCTGTTGAAATTGTTGCGGGAATTGATTTGTTTCCGGCTGAGAATAATAAATTTCCTGTATTCAAGAATATAAAGGATTGTGATGTTGAGGCAGATGTGATAATAGATTTCTCACATCCTTCAGCGTTTGAGGATTTGACTGGATATGCGGCAGAACATAAATTGCCACTGGTTATGTGTACTACAGGTCTTTCAGAAGAGCAGATGGAGAAACTCCGCAGTGAGACAGCAGGGGAAATCCCGGTTTTCTTTTCGGCAAATATGTCACTTGGTGTTAATTTGCTCATTGATTTGGTTAAAAAGGCGGCAAGGTTTCTAGAGGGAAATTTTGACATAGAGATAATTGAAAAGCATCACAATCAAAAGCTTGATGCCCCCTCTGGAACAGCACTGGCGATAGCGGATGGTATTAACTCAGCATTGGAAAATCCCTGTAAATATGTGTATGACAGACAGCCATACCGTGAAAAACGTTCTCAAACAGAGATTGGTATTCATGCAGTAAGGGGCGGAACTATAGTTGGTGAGCATTCTGTTATATTTGCTGGATTTAATGAGGTGATAGAGGTGAACCACTCAGCAATGTCTCGTGATGTGTTTGCAATAGGCGCTATGAAGGCGGCAAAGTATATTAAAGATTTGCCGCCAGGTATGTATTCTATGAGTGATATGCTTGGTGAGTAGATGGTTTGGTTTTGAAATGGTCTTTGGGCTTATGCCCAAAGACCATTTTTAGAATGTATTTATAATTTTTCGCGAAGTTGAAGAGGAGGTGGCGATTGATATTTTTTAAAAACCTGATATAAATTTCGTACAGTGGAAAAGCCGCATTGGTTGGCAATCTGCTCTATTGTAAGAGAAGTCTCTTTAATCAATTGAGTTGATTTTTTAAATCGGAGCATCTGTAAATATTCACTAAAGGTTTGGTTAAATTCTTTTTTTAGTATGCGGTTAATTTGTTTATAGCTTAGGAATATATGCTGTTCTAAATCGGAGATTGTGATATTCTTCATGTAGTTTTTCTCAATGAAATTTGATATCATTTTTGCTCTGTATTTATGACTTTCAAATATTAAATGATTTTCTTTTAGGTGTGTTGAGGGGGTGCAGATGGTTTGATAAAAGTTATGAAGTATATTTGCCATCTGAGATTGAAAAGCAAGGGTGTACCCAGGCTTTTGGTCGTTTACTATTTCAAAAACGTTGTCCACCATTGATTTTATGTCGTAGATGTCCTGAAAAGGATATGAGTGTATTTTAGAAAGTGTTTTTATAATGTCTAGAGATTCCTTTTTCTGTACATGATCATTGAGTACAGTATCTTCTATTATTCTTAAATTAAATTTAACATTATATTCAGTCATAGGATATTTTGGGTCTGAAATTTGAATATGTTTTACATCAGGACCTGTAATAAAAAAACATCCTCGCTTTACTGTGAATGATTTTCCTTCAATTGTTATTGTGCCTGTACCACCTGCAATTATGTGAAATTCAAAATATACATGGGAATGTTCTCGACAGTACCAGGTAGGGTCAGGAAAAACCTTTTCAACACTTATTATATCCATTTGGAGGTGTCCCATTTGGAAAGTATATTCCATTTTAGCATCTACTTGTGAATGTTGGGTGATTATTTTCCCATTTTGAAATTTTATGGAATAGCTGTAATCGTTCATAATTTTTAAAAGTCCCCTTTGTTCAATATAATGTCCACATAGAACATTGTTTACATCATACATATTGGATATCATTAGTAGTATAACATATAAAAAAGAAAAAAAACAAATTTGTTTCAATTATTTAAATAAATATTTGACAAATAAAATATAAATATTTATATATTAAAGAAGGAGGTAAGGTTTGCAGTGAAAAAAACTAAATTTTTAAGTGTATCTATGGTATTGTTAATTATTATAAGTTCATTTTCGAATCTAGCATTTTCATCTAAAGCTGTAATTAAAGCAGAGAGTAAATTGGAAGAAATTGTGGATTTTAGAAATGATTGGACTTATAAGATTAATATTACAGAAAATGAAATACCGGATGGAGGATTTGATGATTCGTCTTGGATGTTGGGAAAACTTCCTATAGGCAATGGAGGCGGTTCTTCACCAGGGGTGATGCCGTTTATAAACGGAGCAGGAGGGACATCTCTTGCTACATATCAGGGAAATACACCAAATCTTGTGTTGCAAAAGAGTATAAATGTTTCAAACCTTGAGGAATATGCAGGATTTGTGATGGATGCATTTATTGATGACGGTGCAGTACTTTTGGTAAATGGAGAGGAAGCGGCACGTTTTAATGCTGTTAAGTCAATTGGCAGAGGAACATCTGATATATATGTTGCAAATTACAGAAGAAATTTTGTAATTAATGACCCTACTTCACAAACCGCAAAATCAGAATATAAGAAATTCTTTATAGATAAAAATCTTTTTGCTGAAGGTGATAATGTAATTACTATTTTAGTTTTGCAAGATTCGCGTACAAGCGGGGATATTCTCTTTGACGGTATGCTTTATACAGTTAGCAAAGATTATGAAGATTTAGATACTCCTAAGGGAACAGGTATTAATAGAGGAGCACAGTGGCTTTGGACTAAAAACAGTGTGAGTAATATGTGGCTTTCTGATAATTTTATACCTATGAATTGGAATAAACATAATGCACCTATTGGTTATGGAGCTATTGTCAATACATCAGTAGTTCCGCATAATACAGAGGCAGGAGACCCTAGTCACCCTACAGCTAATGTATATTTGCGCAGAATACTTACTATTGATGACATAAGTCAGATAAAATCGGTGAAATTAAACATATCAGTGGATGACAGTGCGGAAATTTATTTCAATGGAGTGAAGGTTCATACATCAAATGAGGGCGGAAGTGTTGGTACAGAGCCTTATGAAGAGTCGGTTTATGTATCTTCTGAGAATTTGCGCAATGGAGACAATGTTATAAGTATAAATCTTATTAATGTATCTGCTACAAGCAGTGATTTGTATTTTGATATGGATATGGAGTTAAGTTATAATGAATTGCCGTTTATGGGAACTAAGTTTATTATGACTCCTGGAAAAACTTCTTCTGAGATAGGGTTTACATGGTATTCTCCTTATAATTTAGATGAAAATAATATTTATGTTGTACCTAATACAGCAGATGAAAATAAGTATGCTGTTCAGCTAGGCGGTGCAATAAATGGAGCTGGAGCACGTTTCCATGATGGAAATGCAAAAAGCATATATAAATTGCCATTGAATAAAGATATGGACAGCGCAATTTTATATATTGATATATCTCAAAATTATACCATTGAACTTTCGGCTGATGGGGCTACATGGAATGATGAATTCCCACTATATGCTGACCCTGAACTTGCAGGTAAGGCTGGGGTTTCCGCAGGAAACAGGCATAAGGCGGAATTTGATTTAAGTAAATATATGGAAAGAGGAGCAGATTATGTGTACATACGTATAGGTGATCAGACTACTGATAGCGGATGGGGCGGAATTCTGTTTAATATATATTTACGTATGGGAGCAGAAAGCATTTTATCAGGAGCGGCAGTGCAGATTGCTAAAGCTGATGAAATGATTAATGATGAATTTCCAGATAGTGATAATACTTTTACTGGTACAATGATTGCGGCTGATGGAAGTTATCAGTCAAATAAGGTAACAGTTACTGGATTGGAAGAAAATACGGAATATGTATATCGTTTTGGAAATCAAGATAAAGATGATTGGAGTGAAGTATATCCATTATCAATAAAGGCGAAGGATGAATATAAGGCTATATTTGTGGGTGATCCGCAAATAGGTGGCGGTAATGTTGTAACTGACGGACAAGGCTGGAATAAAAATTTAAACGCTGCTGTACAGAAAATTCCTGATGCAAGCTTTATTTTATCCGCAGGTGACCAGTCGGATAAGGAATTAGAATCGGAATATGAGGCATTGACCAAAGCAGAGCAAATAAAGAAAATACCTTTTGCACCTGCTAACGGGAATCATGATGGAACAAATCCAAGTTTTTCATATCACTATAATACGCCGAATGTGACAGGACTTGGAAAAACGGGCGGCGGAAGTGATTACTATTTTTCATATGGAAATACTCTTTACATCATTTTAAATTCAAATAATGAGAATGTTCTGGAACATAAACAAGCAATGAATGCGGCAATAGCATCACATCCTGATGCAGCATGGAGAATTGTTATGATGCATTTTGATGTTTATGGTTCAGGGTACCATGCTGTTAGAGAGACTATAAATGATGCAATGGGAACAACAAGACTTCGCCAAAATCTTACCCCAGTGTTTGATGAACTGAATATTGATCTTGTTTTGAATGGACATGATCATACTTATACACGGTCATATTTTATGGAAGGACTTACTGCAAAGAAAAAACAAGTTTTTGATAAAAATGGTGCTGTAATCAATCCGATTGGTATAATGTATATTTCAGGAACTTGTTCATCAGGTTCGAAATTCTATGAACTGGTTGGAAATCCAAGCTGGGCAGAGGTTAAACATGATATACGTGTGCCGCAATTTTCTGAACTTGCTGTCAGTGACAATGAATTTAGAATTACAACATATCGTTCAGATAATTTGGCAGTGGTTGACAGTATTACTTTGAAGAGGGCGGCAACTAAAGAGGATGTCGAAGATTTATTGACCAAAGCAGAGGCAAAGGAAGAGGAAATCTACACAAAGGAAAGCTATGGAAGGCTCAAAAACGCAATTGAATCTACGAAAACAGTTGTTGGTTTAGCTAATGCATCAGATGAGCAGATGAATGAAGTTTATGCAGAATTGAGTGATGCGATAGAGGCTTTGAAATTAAAGAGTGAATATAAAAATGAATTGAATGACAAAATTAAAGATGCTGAAAATTTGTTGAAATCAGCTATAATTGGAAGTGAAAATGGTCAATATCCGCAAAGCGCAAAAGATGAATTAGAGAGTGCTATTACAGTGGCTATGACGGTTTTGAATGATGTGGAAGCAAGTGAAAATGCAGTGGATTCACAGACCTTAGTACTTTCTGAAGCAATAGGAAAGTTTAAATCACAAATGAATTCTTTCAATAATGTTGAAAAAGATAATAGTGATAGTAATATAGGGAAATCACCTGAAACAGGTGATAACAATGTTATTATTCATATGGTGATTATGTGCTTAGGGCTTATTGCAAGTGTAGGTCTATTGGTAAAAAACAGAAAAATAAAAGGATAGTCAGATTGTACATAAAAAATAAGAGAATGCTGTAACAGGCATTCTCTTATTCGTATAAAAATTCAATAACAACAGAGGTATAAAATGCGGATTATAGAAAAAATAAGTTCAAGAAGAGATTTATTAATATCAATTATTATATTTTTACTTGTAGGTATTATAATTTTGTTGGCAAATCAGACACCAATTGAAAAAATAATGACAAGAAAAGGTATTTATTATGAAAAAGCAGTGGTTACTGAGGTGATAAGCAGTAATCTGGAAATTGATGAGGAGAGTGAAGCTCTCACAGGAATTCAGGAAATTAAGGCTGAAATAAAGAGCGGTGAATTGAAAGGCGAGACTTTTATTATTAGAAACAATGCTAATTACATGTTTAATGTTGTGTGCGAAAAAGGGACAAAGTTGATTGTGTCAATAGAGGAGTCTGGTGGTGAAAGGCAAGCCTATGTATATACATATGACAGAACGGGAGCACTCTATGGTTTTATTGCGGTTTTCTGTTTGGTTCTCATTGGAATTGGCGGGAAAAAAGGTGTAAAATCACTTTTAAGCTTGATATTCACCTTTGTGTGTATTATATTTCTCTTCATTCCGCTTTTGTATCATGGAGTTTCACCCATTATTGCCTCTATTATATTGTCAATAGTATCTACATTTGCGGCAATGGTTTTTATAGGAGGCTGGAATGCAAAAACAATTTCATCAATCATAGGAACAATATTTTGTACAAGTTTTGCTGGCGCAACATCCATGATTGCCGGACATTTTCTCAAAATTTCTGATTTTACTATGGAGAGTGTTGATGATGTTTTGGTAATAGCAAGACTGAGCAATTTGAATACCAAAGGTATATTATTTGCTATTATACTAATCTCCTCGCTTGGTGCAATAATGGATGTATGTATGTCAATAGCCTCATCTATAAATGAAGTGTATATGACAAATCCCAAAATCTCTCAAAAAGATTTATTTAAGTCCGGAATAAATGTAGGGCGTGACACTATGGGTACAATGTCCAATACATTAATTTTGGCATTCGCAGGAGGGTTTATGATAAATCTCATAATAATAGCTTCCAGAGATATTACCCTTTATGAATTACTCAGCATGCCTAGCATAGTAACAGAGATAATTCAAGGGCTGGCAGGAAGCATTGGTATATTCTTAGCAGTACCAATTGTATCATTAGTATCCTCTTGGTTAACAGTAAATAAAAAACTTTTATAACCCCGCAAGCAGAGGGGTGAAAAGGGGTTGTGGTGGTTTTCTAGTGGGTACAAAGTGGCTGAATGGTGAAGTGTCCATATGAGAAAAGTGGTTAGGTTAATGTATATGTGAAAAATGTATGGTTGTTTGAGGTTTGTGGCAGTTTTCTAGTGGGTACAAGGTACCTGAATGGTGCCATGTCCATATGAGAAAAGTGGTTGGGTTAATGTATATGTGAAAAATATGTGACAGTTTGTGGTTTGCGGCGGTTTTCTAGTGGGTACAAGGTGGCTGAATGGTGCCATGTCCATATGAGAAAAGTGGTTGGGTTAATGTATATGTGAAAAATGTGTGACTGTTTGTGGTTTGTGGTAGTTTTCTAGTGGGTACAAAGTGGCTGAATAGTGAAGTGTACCCATGAGAAAAGTGGTTGGGTTAATGTATATGTGAAAAATATGTGACAGTTTGTGGTTTGCGGCGGTTTTCTAGTGGGTACAAGGTGGCTGAATGTGTCGTGTCCATATGAGAAAGTGGTTGGGTTAATGTATATGTGAAAAATATGTGACAGTTTGTGGTTTGCGGCGGTTTTCTAGTGGGTACAAAGTGGCTGAATGGTGAAGTGTACCCATGAGAAAAGTGGTTAGGTTAATGTATATGTGAAAAACATGTGACAGTTTGTGGTTTGTAGCAGTTTTCTAGTGGGTACAAAGTGACTGAATGGTGTCATGTCCATATGAGAAAAGTGGTTAATGCATTAGAAAATGAAAAAATAGGTATGCTCATGGGAAATAATTTATAAGTTATACCGTATGTGTGGGAAATACCTGTAACCCGCAAACTGCCTTTTTATGCGGGTTACAGCAGTCAAATAATTCTCTGAGTTACTCTTGAAATAATTCTCAGAGAATTATTTGCACATATAAATAAAAT
>JGI994J12354_10003255_pt1 | contig 15274 bp, 11 predicted proteins | sample IntmicLarv3ML3BL_FD_12354 | JGI IMG/M metagenome (IMG submission 12354)
CACATGCATTTGAAGTTCCAGTGGTATTCCTGCAAGGTGAGCATGACTATATCTGTTCAACAGCATTGGTACAGGAATATCAAAATATGGTGGAGGCACCAAGAGTAGAGATTTTTATTATGCCAGAGTTGGGACATAGTCCAATGATAGATGACCCAGTGGTATTTGCAGATACGTTAAAAAGGGCATTGGATATTATGATATAATCAAATATACAGTTTGGTGCAAGTATTTGCCTGCAAATAAATACTGTAGTGCAAGTATCTGCTTGCAAATAGAAGTACCCCAAGAGCGATTATGTACTCTTGGGGTATTTTCTATTTTATAGGTATCGTAAAGTATGACAACCTATGGTTATGTTTATAATATGCCTATTTTCCGTAATAAACTTTTAAGTAGATTTCTTTGATTTCTTTCATAAGTGGGTATCTTGGGTTTGCCCCTGTACACTGATCATCGAAAGCTTCTTCAACCATTTGGTCTAAGGTTGCTAAGTAATCTTCTTCTGTAATACCATAATCTTTTACGGTCTTTTTAATTCCAACAGAAACTTTTAATTCTTCAATTTTTTGTAGGAATTTATTAAATGTATCTTCATCGTCTTTGCCTACAACACCACAGAAATTAGCACATTCTACATAGCGTTCTAACGCATGTGGATATTGGTATTGAGAGAATGTTCCCATTTTTGTTGGTACAGCAACTTGATTGAATTTCATAACTTCTGTAATCAACAATGCATTTGCAACACCGTGTGGTAGGTGGTGGAATGCTCCCAATTTGTGAGCCAAAGAGTGACAAATTCCAAGAAATGCATTTGCAAAAGCCATACCAGCAAGGCAAGATGCATTTGCCATTTTCTCACGTGCAACTGGGTCTGCAGCGCCCTTTTCATAAGCGGCAGGTAAGTAGTTAAATACATTTTTCATAGCAGTAAGTGCCAGACCATCTGTATAGTCTGTTGCAAGGATTGACGCATGTGCCTCTAAAGCGTGAGTCAATACATCAATACCAGACGCACTTGTTAAGCCTTTTGGTTGGTCCATCATATTATCAGCATCTACAATCGCCATGTGTGGCATTAGTTCGTAGTCTGCAAGTGGATATTTACTTCCTGTACGTTCATCTGTAATAACAGCAAATGGTGTTACTTCAGAACCTGTTCCAGAAGAGGTTGGGATAGCAACGAAAAGTGCTTTTTCACCCATCTTAGGGAAGTCGTATACACGTTTGCGAATATCCATGAAACGCATTGCTAAGTCTAAGAAATTCACTTCAGGGTGTTCGTACATTACCCACATGATTTTTGCTGCGTCCATTGGAGAACCACCACCAAGAGCTATGATAGCATCTGGTTCAAATGAACGCATTGCCTCTGCACCTTGTGTTGCAGTTGCAAGGGTTGGATCAGGAGCAACATTATAGAAACAAGTATGCTGGATACCCATTTCATCTAAAGCTGCCTCAACTGGTTTTACATATCCATTTTTATATAGGAATGTATCTGTTACAATAAATACTTTTTTCTTCGCATATACATCTTTTAATTCTTGTAGTGCCAGTGGCATACAGCCTTTCTTGAAGTATACTTTTTCAGGACTTCTAAACCAAAGCATATTTTCTCTCCTCTCGGCTACAGTTTTAACATTTATCAAATGTTTAACGCCTACATTTTCAGAAACAGAGTTACCACCCCAAGAGCCACAACCAAGTGTAAGAGATGGTGCGAGTTTGAAGTTGTAAATATCACCGATTCCACCGTGTGCAGATGGTGTATTAATAAGGATACGGCAAGCTTTCATTGCAGATTCAAAAGCAGCCATTTTTTCTGTTTCGGCTGTGTTAATGTAAAGTGAAGCTGTATGTCCAAAACCACCATCAATTAATAATTTTGTGGCTTTTTCTAGAGCTTCGTCATATGTTTTTGCTTTGTACATAGCAAGGACAGGAGAAAGCTTTTCATGAGCAAATTCTTCTGTGATTTCTACAGATTCTACTTCACCAATAAGAATTTTTGTATCTTCTGGTACTTTTACACCTGCTAATTCAGCGATTGTATAAGCAGATTGTCCTACGATTTTTGCATTTAAAGCACCATTGATAATAATTGTCTTACGGACTTTTTCGATTTCTGCTTTTTTAAGGAAATAACAACCTCTAGCTTTAAACTCTGCAACGACTTCATCATATATAGGAGCAAGTGCAGTTACAGATTGCTCAGAAGCACAAATCATACCGTTATCAAATGTCTTAGAGTGAATAATAGAGTTTACAGCTAGTTTCACATCTGCAGAATCATCAATGATGACAGGAACATTTCCAGGTCCAACGCCTAAAGCTGGTTTGCCAGAAGAGTAAGCAGCCTTTACCATAGCAGGGCCACCTGTTGCAAGAATGATGTCTGCACTTTTCATTACTTCGTTTGTTAATTCTAAAGATGGTACGTCAATCCAACTGATGATTTCTTCAGGAGCACCAGCTTTTACAGCAGCGTCAAGAATTATCTTTGCAGCAGCGATTGTAGAATTTTTCGCACGTGGGTGTGGGCTAATGATAATTGCATTTCTAGTTTTTAATGCGATTAATGTTTTGAAAATAGCTGTTGATGTTGGATTTGTAGTTGGTATTACAGCAGCGATTAAGCCGATAGGTTCTGCTATTTTGCGAATACCATTTGCTTTGTCCTCATAGAGAACACCACAGGTTTTCGTATCTTTATAAGCGTTGTAAATATATTCAGCAGCATAGTGGTTTTTAATAACTTTGTCCTCAACAATACCCATGCCAGTTTCTTCGGCAGCCATTTTCGCTAATGGAATACGTTGCCCATTCGCAGCCATTGCAGCCTCGAAGAAGATTTTGTCTACTTGTTCTTGTGAATAAGTAGCAAATTTTTCTTGTGCTTTACGCATAGTATCCATCTTTGCAATCAAAGATTCCGTACTATCGATTAATTGTGTTACAGATTCGTTTTTCTTTGCCATGTAAAGGCCCTCCTTATCATTGACTAAATTATTTAGTGGCTATCAGTCTAAGTTCTAAGTTAATAAGTTCATATTACCACATTGACTAAAATTTAGCGACTATTTGTCTAAGTTTNTATTACTATATTGAGCAAACTTAGCAACTGTTGTCTGCATTCATATTAACACATTGATAATAATTTAACAAGTGAATAAAAGAATATTTTTGTTTCTCTTCAATTATAGGCGTTGACAAAAGCGAAAGACTATGCTAAATTTAATGCATATAAAACATATATGTTTTATGGATAAAACAAAATGCGCTAAAACGGGATTGCAGGAAAAGTGAAAATCAGCAAAAGAGGAGGAGTCAATCATGAAAAAATTATTAAAAACGTTCGTACTTATACTAGGAGCAGTTCTTCTAACAACAGGCTGTGTGGGGAATGCGACAACGAAGAGTATGAACAACATGAACGTAGATGTACAAAGTAATGTGCAAAGTGAAGTGCAGATTATAAAAGCAGGCACAGGAGGTTTTCCAAAACCATATGTATTTGTGAAAGAAGATGGTGAGTTGACTGGATACGATATTGAAGTTTTAAGAACTGTTTTTGACAGACTACCACAATATGAATTGGAACTGGAAATCACAGATTTTGCGTCAGTATTTGCAGGATTGACAAGTGGCTTTTATGATATCGGTGTCAATCATTTTACATATAATGAAGAAAGAGGGGAGTCATATTTGTATTCTTATCCGTATGACAAAAGTGAAAGTGTATTTGTTACGAGAAATGGAATGGAGGCGATTACTTCATTTGCTACAGCAGTAGGAAAAGTGTATCAAGGACAAGTAGGCATTAGCGATACCATAGCAATAGAAAAATGGAATGAAGAAAACCCAGAGCAAATAATTGAGATTCACTATATTGATGGAGATACGGGTTTGATTTTGCAAAATATTGAAAATGGAAGTGTAGACTTTACACTGCAAAACCGCGCGATGTATCAAGCATATTTAGAGGAATACCCATATGACTTGCAAGTGCGTGATGTTTTAGAAGAGGATAAACAGCTTATCTCGGCAAATTTGAATGCATATTTTATTTTCCCAAAAGACAAAGAAGAGCTTAGAAATGAAGTCAATGAAGTTTTAAGAGAAATGAGAGTAGATGGTACTTTAACAGAAATCGGTGTAAAGTGGTTTGGCAGGGACGCAGCTCCAGATATAGCAGAATATGAGGAGACAATCAATTAATGGAAAATATATTTGACATAAGACTGGTATTTTCGCAAATACCAGCAATTTTGCAATATCTTCCAGTAACATTAAAGCTCGCAATCGTTTCGATGATTGTGAGTATGGTACTAGGATTACCACTTGCGTTGATTAAAATAAAGCGCATTCCTGTATTAACGCAGTTTAGCAATTTGTATATCTCATTGATTCGAGGGATGCCTGTTTTGGTACAGCTTTATGTTGTATATTTTGGCATACCACTTCTATTAAGGTATATCAATCAGCAACATGGCACTTCTTATAATGTAAATGGGATACCGGCGATTGTATATGCCTTTGTGGCATTAGCGATTAACCAGTCTGCATATAATGCAGAAATTCTAAGAGGTTCCTTGCAATCAGTAGATAAGGGGCAGATAGAGGCAGCGAATGCACTTGGTATGACATACGGACAAGCGCTTAGAAGAATTATTTTGCCAGAGGCATTTCTCGTGGCATTGCCCGCACTTGGAAATTCGTTTATTAGCTTAATAAAGGGAACTTCTTTAGCATTTGTAGCCTCTGTAATAGAGATGACAGCGCAGGGAAAAATTATTGCAGGGAGGTCGTATCGTTATTTTGAGGTCTATGTTTCCTTAGCAATTATTTATTGGGTGATTACTATTTTGTTTGAACAGATTATCAATTATGCAGAGAAGAAACTGCGCATTCCAGAAGAGGCACCCACATTAATAGAAGAAAGCGGGGGAGAGCGATGATTGAAATTCGTCATTTGTCAAAAAAATATAAAAATAATATCGTTTTAGACAATGTTGATTTGACAATTCAAAAAGGTGATATTATTGCGATTATTGGTCCGTCAGGAACGGGAAAGTCCACGTTACTGCGTTGCTTGAATCGTTTGGAACAGCCAGAATCGGGTGAATTTCGTGTAAATGAAAAGACATTTGATTTGCAAAAGGTAAGAAGAGGAGAGTTGATAGAACTTCGCAAGATAACAAGTATGGTTTTTCAAGGGTTTCATTTATTTGCGAAAAAAACAGCACTTCAAAATATTATGGAGGGTTTACGCATTGTTAAGAAAATGGGAAAGGAAGAGGCGAAAGCGATTGCCAAAGCACAGCTTGCAAATGTAGGCTTATCAAACCATGCAAATCATTACCCTATACATTTATCGGGTGGTCAACAGCAAAGAGTGGCGATTGCAAGGGCGCTAGCGATGGAGCCAGCATTGTTGCTTTTAGATGAGCCGACATCTGCGTTAGACCCAGAATTAGTAGGGGAAGTTTTGGATACTATCAAGAGGGCAGCACGCGAGGGGCATACGATGCTGTTAGTTTCACACGAGATGCATTTTGTTCGCAATGTAGCGACAAAAGTTATTTTCTTAGATAAGGGGAGAATATTAGAAAGTGGAACACCAGAGGAAATATTTCAAAACCCAAAGCATGAACGTGTGAGGGAGTTTTTAGCGAATATCACCCAAATGCATACGCCGGAGTATTTTATATAGATAGAGACCGTCACATATAGAAAAAGGCTATAGGTGGTGGTATTTTTTTAGGACTGGTAGAGTTTATCTAGTGATGTTACACTAGAGGGAAGTGTAGGAGGGCAAAGATGACTTTAGTACAATTAAAATATGCAATTACAGTGGCAAACTCAAATTCGGTCAACGAGGCAGCGAGAAAGTTGTTTATCTCTCAGCCTAGTTTGTCATCTGCAATTAAAGATTTAGAGGAAGAAATTGGTGTGGAAATTTTTCGAAGAACGAGCAAAGGAATTTCGCTTACACCAGATGGAAAAGAATTTATCGGCTATGCAAGGCAGGTGGTAGAGCAATACCAACTTGTGGAATCGAAGTATATCAATAAGGAAAAGAGCAAGAAGAAGTTTAGTGTATCCTTGCAACATTATACATTTGCAGTCAATGCTTTTGTGGAAATGGTAAAACAGTTTGGAATGGACGAATACGAATTTGCAATACATGAAACGAAAACACATGATGTTATTGAAAATGTGAAGAATTTTACCAGTGAAATAGGAATTTTATACATCAATGAATTTAACCAAAAGGTTTTGAGGAAGCTTTTCAAAGATTATGATTTGGAATTTCATGAGATTTTAAAGTGTAGTATCTATGTGTACATGTGGAAAGGACACCCTTTGGCTGGGCAAGAAGAAATTGCGTTAGAGGAGTTGAGCGAGTACCCTTGCTTGTCATTTGAGCAAGGGGCTTATAATTCGTTTTATTTTGCAGAAGAAGTACTTAGTACTTATGAATATAAGCGTTTGATAAAGGCAAATGACAGAGCAACACTGTTGAATTTGATGGTGGGGTTGAACGGGTATACATTTTGCTCGGGAATTATCTGTGAAGATTTAAACGGAGCTGAATATTGTGCGATTAAGCTAAAATCAGACGAAGTGATGACGATAGGTTACTTGATTAAAAAGGGTGTTGCCATTAGTTCGCTTGGAGAAAAATATTTAGAAGAAATTGCAAAATACAAGGGGAGAGCGTTGCGATAAAAAGGCGGAAGTTGAAAGATGGAATTGATGTGTTAGCATTTTTAAATAGTGACATATTCCTTGATAAAATGCAATATTATATTTATAATGAAGAGTATAAAATTGATATGAACAAGGAGAGTGAGAATGAAGAAAAGAGTTTTGCTAATGGCAGGTGTATTGCTTGTGCTATTTGGACTAATAGGGTGTAGTGGTAACGTTCCAAGTCAGCAAGCACGTGCAATCGTGGCAGAAATGAAACATATTTCTCAAAGTGAAAGAAGTTTTGCGGCCCTGCAATATGATGGAATAAAAGAACAGGTTAAGGAACAATATGAAAAGGGAATAACAAGCACACAATATCAATTAACGGTGGAGCGATTTGATGTTTTGGGAGTAGATGTTGCTAATTTGGTGCTTGAAGAACCTGCATTTGACATCAATACAGAGGACATCGAAGAGTATACGCTTACTTATATGGAGATGGCACAAAGTGCGATTGAAACATATTTTAATAAGGAAAAAGAAGTTGAGTTGATGAAACAAGACCTTCTAGTGACGTTAAAGGAGGTAGACGGAGAGTGGCAAGTAGAGATAAGCCCAAGTGAAATCAACATCATTGTAACCTCCATCAATCGTGATATTACTTCAAAGACGCGAGAGATGGCAGAAAAGAGCGAGGGATATTTACAATTAGAGGCAATCGAAAAAATGCGTGCGCAACTAAGAGAGGCAAATATAGGCGAAAGCTATGTAAAGGCAGTACAGATAGAAGATATACAGCTTTTTGCAGATGGTTATACACTTACACTTTCTTATCCAGACCCAAATGAAGTGTATAGTAAAGCCGTAGAGGAATCGTATAAAACATTTCAGACAAATGAAGAATGGAATACGACGCCTTTTACACTTGAAAGTCTTATAGAAAAAATGCAAACAGAAATAGAAGAGGCAGTGCATAGCATAGAAAATCACTTGCAGACAACTTATGTAGATGAGTCGAGTGATTTTGTCAAAGAAATTGTAGAAATAAAAGAGGCAATATTCAGTGAATACTTAGGACGTGTGAATACAGAATTTGTAACACAAGAAGTGGACAGACCAACAACGAGAGTTTTGTCGGGAGCAAATACAGGACAAAAAATAAGAATCTCAAATGAGACGGAAATATTACAATTCAAAGATGTACATTTTGCTTTTTATCGAATTTCAGGCACAGATGTAACAGAAGCAGGCAGTCTTACTTTGACTGGTTTTATGCGAGGTGGTGAGGTGCTTACACTTCATCTTCCAGTTGGAAATTATAAATTGGTGCAGACAAGAGGAGCCACGTGGTATGGTGAAGAACTTAAATTTGGACCATTTGGTATTTCGGATACGGCGAGCAATGTTATTGAGATTCAGCAAAATTATGAGTATGAGCTTGTGATTTGAAAAAAGACTTTAATTCCAAAGCAGGAGGCGTTTCGTTTACGAAATTTCCTACCTGCTTTCACTGTGCTTAAAATAAAGTTGTACACATACAACTTTATGGAAAAAAGAGAGATTACGCAAAATGCACAAAAGTTGTACGTACTTTTTGGTGAAAATGTGAATTGTTTCCATTAGAGTTGTATTGTATAATTTTCCTATCAAATTAATCAGTGATATTAAAAAATGGTATCACTACAACAAAGGAGGAAACATATGAAGAAAAAGGTATTAAGTATGTTATTGACAAGTGTAATGGTTTTATCTCTTGCTGCGTGTGGAGGAGGTTCATCTGAGAGTGCATCAACAGAGGGTAACACAGCGAATAGTGAAGTGGAAAGCAATGGAAAAGTAGTTGGAGTAGCAATGCCTACACAGAGTTCTGAGAGATGGATTAAAGATGGCGACAACATGAAGAAACAATTAGAGGCGCTTGGATATGAGGTGGATCTTCAATATGCAGAAGATGACGTACAACAGCAAGTAGCTCAAATTGAGAATATGTTAGCAAGTGGTGTTAGTTGTCTTGTAGTTGCATCTATAGATTCTTCTGCTTTAGTAAATCCATTGAGTCAAGCAAAAGCAGCAGGAATACCAGTAGTTGCTTATGACCGTTTATTAATGGATACAGACGCAGTTAGCTACTATGCAACATTTGATAACAAAGGTGTTGGTACAGCGATTGCAAAATATGTAGAAGAGAAAATGGATCTTGCAAATGCAACAGAGCCATTAACATTTGAAATGTTCATGGGTTCACCAGATGATAACAATGCTTATATGTTGTACGATGGAATTATGGAAGTAATTCAACCATATATTGACAATGGAATTTTGGTATGTAAGTCAGGTCAAGTTGATTTTGAAAGTAATAATACATTGAGATGGGATCAACAAACAGCGATGAAACGTTGTGAAGATATCTTAACAAGTAGTTATGCAGATGAAAAAATTGATATTGTATTCTCTGCGTACGATGGATTATCTTATGGTGTAAAAGCAGCACTTGAGGGTGCAGGATACCAAGTAGGTTCTGAAGATTGGCCATTGATTACAGGACAAGATGCAGAACTTATGGCAGTGAAAAATATTATTGCAGGTTCTCAAGCAATGTCTATTGCAAAAGATACTCGTATTCTAGCAGAAAAGTGTGTAGCTATGGTTCAAGCAGTACTTGAGGGTGGTACACCAGAGATAAATGATGAGACAACTTATGACAATGGTAAATTAATAGTACCATCTTACCTATGCGAACCAGTTGCAGTTGACAAAGATAATTATAAAGAAATTCTAGTTGACACAGAATATTATACAGAGGCGGAAATTGGAGAATAATTGACGCATATCTTAGTAGAGAGTGTGTTGGAGAAGAACAATAGGGTTTCGCTTGCGAAGCTCTATTGTTCTTTCAAAACGAAACACAACTGTATGAAAAGGTAATGCAAACAGAGTAAAGGAGTGGAAATATGTCTGGTACTATTTTAGAAATGAATCATATTACCAAAGAATTTTCTGGTGTTAAGGCTTTAGATGATGTAAATGTCAAGGTGAAACGTGGTGAGATTCATGCACTTTGTGGAGAAAACGGGGCAGGGAAATCTACTCTTATGAATGTTCTTTCGGGCGTGTGGACTTATGGTTCTTATACGGGAGACATTTTATACAAAGGTGAAGTGGAAAAATTCCACAAGATTAAAGACAGCGAAGATAAAGGTATCGTTATCATTCATCAAGAATTGGCACTAAGTCCATATTTGACGATTGCAGAAAACGTATTTATGGGAAATGAACAAACGTCGATGAAAGGTGTTATCAACTGGACAAAGACGAAAAGTAAGGCAAAGGAAGTCTTGGCGAGTGTAGGGTTAGAAGATGAAGATGTGAATACGCCAGTGAATAAATTAGGCGTTGGGAAACAGCAATTAATAGAAATTGCAAAAGCGATGGCAAAAGATGTGGAATTATTGATTTTAGATGAACCAACAGCAGCACTAAATGATGAAGAGAGTGCGAGACTTTTAGAAATCATGTTAGGGCTGAAAAAAAGAGGAATCACTTGTATCATTATTTCACATAAATTAAATGAAATCAGCTATATTGCGGATTCTATTACGATTATTCGAGATGGAAAAACAATCGAAACATTGGAAAAAGGAAAAGATGATTTTAGTGAAGATAGAATTATCAAAGGAATGGTTGGACGGGAAATAACCAATCGTTACCCACTTAGAAATGAAAAAGAATGCCCGATTGGTGAAAAAGTTTTTGAAGTGAGCAACTGGAATGTGTATCACCCCGAAGATGTGACAAGGCAAATGCTCAAAAATATTAATATACACGTAAGGGCAGGTGAAGTAGTCGGTTTGGCAGGACTCATGGGTGCAGGACGAACAGAATTAGCAATGAGTTTATTTGGCAAGGAATATGGTCAAAAAATCACTGGTACGATTAAAATGCACGGTAGAGAGATTACAATTAGAAATGTAAAAGATGCCGTAGATAATAAAATTGCTTATACTTCAGAAGATAGAAAGACATATGGCTTGGTTCTGATTGATGACATCAAGCACAATATGACGATGGCAGCACTAAAAAGCGCATTTGCGAAAAATGGTGTTGTAAATCAAAATGAAGAAGTTGTAAAAGCAGAAGAATATAAGAAATTGATTAATGTAAAAGCTAACTCAATCAATCAAGAGGTGGGTTCACTCTCAGGAGGAAATCAACAAAAAGTAGTGTTGGCGAAATGGATACTGACAGAGCCAGAAGTGTTGATATTAGATGAGCCGACACGTGGTATTGATGTTGGGGCTAAGTATGAAATTTATTGTGCGATTAATGATATGGCGAAAGCAGGAAAGGCGATTATTGTTATCTCTTCTGAAATGCCAGAGATTATCGGAACTTGCGATAGAGCATATGTCTTAAATGAGGGGCAGATTGCAGGTGAATTAAACAAAGGAGAATTATCACAGGAGCGTATTATGGGCTGCGTTATGTCGCATAATCGAAAGGGGGAAAAAAGAGATGAAAAAACAAAATAAGGCAAATATTAGTTTACAAGAGTATGGAATGTTTTTGGCATTAATAGCAATCTTTTTGATATTTAATTTTCTTACAGATGGAAAAAACGCATCTGCATTTAATATTAATAACTTGGTAATGCAAAATGGTTATGTTGTAATTTTGGCGACAGGTATGTTATTATGTGTACTTACAGGAAATATTGATTTAGGAGTTGGCTCAGTTGTAGCGATAACAGGTGCAGTATCGGCAATTATGGTGGTACAAATGGGAGTTCCATATCAGTTGGCGTTTCTCATAGCAATTTTCATCGGTGCTGTAGCAGGTATGTTTGTCGGTTTCTTTGTCGCATATTTGGGAATACCACCATTTGTTGTAACATTAGCGACAATGCTAATGGGGCGTGGACTTACGTATACCTTGTTAAAATCACAAACAGTTGGACCACTTCCAGAGGAGTATATAAAATATGCGGCTGGTTTTTTGCCAACAATGAAAGTACCATTTGCTGGCGCAGACTTAGATTTAGTAAGTATATTTGTTGCGTTGACGGTGACTATTTTAATGATATTGGCTGAAATAAAGAGCAATGCGACGAAGAAAAAATATGGTTTTGCAACTTATCCATTATGGCAGATGATTGCAAAATTAGTCGTAATTGGTGGGATTATTTGGTTCTTCTTCTACAAATTGGCACGTTTAAACGGAATACCAATCGTATTGGTTATTATGGCAATTATTGTAGTGATTTATCATTTTATTACATCGAAAACAGTAGCAGGTCGTCAAGTGTATGCACTTGGAGGCAATGCAAAAGCAGCGCGCTTATCTGGTATTAATACAAAAAGAGTATTTTTCTGGGTATATACGAACATGGGAATCTTAGCTGCAGTTGCAGGAATTGTGTTATCAGCGCGTAATGCGGCAGCAACACCAAAGGCAGGCGAGGGCTTTGAATTGGACGCGATTGCATCTTGTTACATAGGTGGAGCGGCAGCCGCAGGTGGAGTTGGGACAATCGTTGGTGCTGTTGTTGGAGCATTTATCATGGGAATTTTGAACAATGGAATGTCCTTGATGGGCTGGACAACGGATATTCAAAAGGTGGTAAAAGGATTGGTATTGCTAGGCGCAGTAACCGTAGATGTGTTATCAAAGAAAAAAAGGGCATAAATATAAAAAAAGAGCGTAAATATAAAAAAAGAGCATAATAAAGATAATATGGAGAAATGGCGTGGAAGAACAAAGAGCAAAATATGAAATCATAGTCGACTGGGTTCAAAAAAGACTAGATAATAAAGAATTACAAAGTGGAATGAAAATTGAATCTGAAAATACATTAGTTTCTAAGTTCAATGTGAGTAGACAAACGGTTCGCCATGCTATTTCAGTATTAGAAAACAAAGGGATTTTGGAAAGAAAACGTGGAAGTGGAACATTTGTTAAATTGGAAGAAAAGACTGCAAAACGAGAAAAGACCATGCGTATTGCAATTATTACAACATATGTAGATGAGTATATTTTCATTCCAATTATAAAAGAAATGGAAAAGATTCTATCGAAAGCAGGTTATAGTATACAGCTTTCATTCACGCATAATGCAATCGAGAAAGAGCGACTTATACTAACGAATTTATTGCAAAATATGGAAGTGGACGGAATTGTAGCTGAAACGACAAAAAGTGCACTCCCGAATCCAAATCTATATTTATATGAGAAATTAAAGAAAAACGGTATTCCACTTCTTTTCTTGAATAGTTATTATAGGGAATTGGCTGAACCACATGTGAGTTTGAATGATAAATGGGCTGGAAAAATGGCGACAGAGTATCTACTGCAATGTGGACATAAGAAGATTGCAGGAATATTCAAATGCGATGATGCGCAGGGGAAATTGCGCTATGCAGGCTATATGGAAGCGCTTTTAAATGCAAATGTCAACATCAAAGATGAACATATAGGTTGGTTTGATACAATAGAATTTAGAGGTCCTCTGAATGATTTTTCGCGTCTACTAAAGAGACTGAAAGATTGTACGGCGTGTGTTTGTTATAATGATGAGGTGGCGAGTAAGCTGGTCGCGATTTGTAAAGAGCGAGGAATACGTGTTCCAGAAGATATATCGTTAATAGGAATTGATGATTCTGAGCTGGCAAGCTCTTGTGAGGTTCCACTAACTTCAATACGAAACCCAATTCGTGAGTTGGGAGGAATTGCAGCACTGGGCATTATGAAATTAATTGATGGTAAGCCACTTCATGAAGATTTAGAAGTGAATCCAAAGATTGTGGTTAGAGAATCAGTGAAAAAAATAGAAGATTTATAGAAAATAAGGATAGAAAGATAAAAGGATAAAAGGATAGAAAGAGAAAATGGAGGAAACGATGATGCAGGCAAAAGATTATAAGTTTTGGTTTTGTACAGGTTCACAAGATTTATACGGAGATGAATGTTTGGCAAATGTTGCGCAACATGCAAAAAAAATTGTAGCAGCACTTAACGAATCAAATGTACTTCCCTTTGAGGTGATATGGAAACCAACTCTGATTACAAATACAATTATCAGAAAGACCTTTAATGAGGCAAATGCAGATGAAAATTGTGCAGGTGTTATTACGTGGATGCATACATTTTCACCAGCAAAATCTTGGATATTAGGGCTACAAGAGTATAGAAAACCGTTGCTTCATTTGCATACGCAGTTCAATAGAGAAATTCCATATGGTAGCATTGATATGGACTTTATGAATGAAAATCAAGCAGCGCATGGTGACCGTGAGTATGGGCATATCGTATCACGCATGGGAATTGAACGAAAAGTGATTGTCGGTTTTTGGGCTGACGAAGAAGTACAGGAACGAATTGCCTCGTGGATGAGAACAGCGATTGGTATTATTGAAAGCAGTCATATTCGCGTTATGCGTGTTGCAGATAATATGAGAAATGTTGCTGTTACAGAGGGGGATAAGGTTGAGGCGCAGATTAAGTTTGGCTGGGAAATTGATGCTTATCCAGTTAATGAAATTATAGAGTCTGTCCAATCTGTGTCTAAAGGTGACATTGATGCATTGGTAGAAGAGTATTACGACAAATATGAAATTCTCCTAGAGGGTCGCGATTTCGCAGAATTCAAACGCCATGTTGCGGTGCAAGCGGGTATTGAAATAGGTTTTGAAAAATTTTTAGTGGAAAAAGATTATCATGCGATTGTTACACATTTTGGTGACTTAGGCGCTTTGAAACAGTTACCAGGACTTGCCATTCAAAGACTTATGGAAAAAGGTTATGGATTTGGTGGTGAGGGTGACTGGAAAACAGCAGCAATGGTACGTTTGATGAAAATTATGGCAGGAGGTACCAAAGATGCAAAAGGAACCTCATTTATGGAAGATTACACCTATAACCTTGTGAAAGGCAAAGAGGGAATCTTGCAATCACATATGCTAGAAGTTTGCCCAAGTATTGCAAAAGGACCTATTAGCATTAAGGTAAAACCATTGACGATGGGAGACAGAGAAGATCCAGCACGTCTTGTATTTACTTCGAAAACAGGTGCAGGAATAGCAACATCGCTAGTAGATTTAGGCGATAGATTCCGTCTGATTGTAAATGAAGTGAATTGTAAGGAAAACGAGCAAGAAATGCCAAATCTTCCAGTGGCAACTGCATTTTGGACACCAGAACCAAATTTGGCTACAGGTGCTGAGGCATGGATACTTGCTGGTGGAGCTCATCATACTGCATTTTCATATGATTTGAATGCAGAACAAATGGGAGATTGGGCGGCAGCTATGGGAATAGAAACCGTATTTATTGATAAGGACACTACGATTCGTGGTTTGAAAAATGAGTTGAGATGGAATGCTGTGGCTTTTAGAAAATAAAAAAGGGAGTATCGTCAGTCATGTGAATGGCTGGCGATTTGCTTTTGTTCTGTAAATGTTTGTAGGTTTGTTCGGTAAATGTTCTCCTTGACATTTGAAGCATAAATGATTACAATTACTGCACATGGTAATAAATAGATAAGTGCTCATATATGAGGAATTATGAATCAGAAGTGGAG
>JGI994J12354_10003256_pt1 | contig 15274 bp, 13 predicted proteins | sample IntmicLarv3ML3BL_FD_12354 | JGI IMG/M metagenome (IMG submission 12354)
AGCCACCTCCCGCCGCACCGAAATGTGTGCGGCGGGGCGGCTTGGATATCTATCACGGCTCCGACCCCGATAAATACGCCAGAAATATAGAGCTTTTTACCTATTCGGGCGGTTCAGCCGGCTGGAATCAGAAGTGGACGTTTGAGAAAATATATAATGACTTTTTAGAGAAAGATTTCACCACCCCCGAATTGCTCTCAGCAACAATTGAAAAAAACGAAAGCAACAATACATACAACACGATGGGCTGGAAGCTGCAATACGAAGGTTGGTATACTGCTGCTATAGCAACTGCATCAGCCGGCCAAATGTTAAGTTCTCCTGATGCTGCAAGACTTCTCCGATGCTTTTTACTGCCAACGGGCAATTCCCAAACTATAAATTTCTATGATATGAATATGAATAATTACAAAGCGAATGCAAATATGGTAAGTGATATGAATTCAGCAATGGCTGCAGCGGAATACTATTTAACAAATAAATCAAGTACAACTTTCACAACCGTCAAAGAAAAAGAGTGGGGAAATTTGAGCTATGGAAGCACAGCATTAAATTTAACAAACAATTGGTATTTAGCTATTAATAAATATCGCACATGGACAAAAGGGTCTGCCACAAAAAGCTCCAATAAAATCACTATGACCATGACATATAACATGCGCGATTTTTATAATTGGAATGCAAACGGAACCGCAGAAGTTGGATTTGTTTCTCAGTCACAAATGAACACGCTGCATCGTGCCGGCTTTGCGAAAGATTTTGATATAAGCGGTCAAATGAAAATGAAAATCGTTTGGACAATAGGACAAAGAATTGGAGCTGGTGCTACATGGTCGTTGTTGTAAAAAAACCTCTTGTTTTCGTTATCGTAATAGTTTTTTGCTTATGTTCAAGCAATTGTGGAATGAAGAAAGACATAACCGACTTAACTCCTGATAGCATTATGGCATTAGAGGATATTTTTAATCTTGACTTTCCTGATGATGTGATATTTATTAAAGCAAAATATTATGAAATGAGAGATATTGAATTGTATTTAATTATTCAGTATTCTCATGAAAAATTCAGCAAATATTTAGACGAAAATCCAGAAAAAGGCTATTCTGTTGTTACCAATTATGGAACCGATACTGAGTATAGTCAAACCGGAATTGTTTATGCTGATGAACTTCGAGGAATACCCATTTTTTTCACAAAAGGAAATGATAGTACGGAATATTTAGAGTTTATAGCAGTAGATGCGGACATAGATTGCCGTCCTTTTCTTGAATCCTTAAATAAGGACACAAAAAAATAACACGGTTAGCAGGGCGGAGACTTGCCCCGCCCTGCTCTCTGCTCACATTACGAAAAACAAAGACGAAGCCTATCGAATAATGCGGGGCAAATGCCACATATGCATGGAATATTACAGAGGCCTTCAGGCCTTGGCTTCGCCACTCGCTGAATGAAGGCGGCACTTCTCAAGATTATGGTGTGTTTTTAAAAGCGGAGACAACAGGAAAAGCGAACAAACAATTTGCCGCAACCGCGTCAACAGATATTTTTGTCACGGTGACTTATACTGAAGATACATCAATGTCAGACGGGGTTTATTTTGTAAGAAGCGTGATAAATGGTAAATATCTCGACCGTGTGACAACTGATAATAGAACCAATTCGTGGGGATTTGACGGACGCCCCAATCAGCAGTGGCGCGTGACCAGAAACAGTGATGGGACCTATGGAATGCAGCCTATGGATAACCAAAGCATGTATTTAGAGGTTTATGGTGTTACTGATGCTGATCTTCGACCGATAACACAGACTATATACAGCCCTAGTAACATTGCTGCCAAAATGCGTATTATCAAAAACAAAGACGGAACATATCGCATCATGCCGGCGATCAGCAAAACCCGCAGCCTTGACATTTATTACGGTTCAGACACCACGATGACCTTCAACGGAAGGGCTTTTCCAAAGCGGTATGGTATTGATGTTCAGCTTTATGATTATGGCGGAGGCAATAATCAGAAGTGGACGTTTGATAGGGTTAATTATGATTTGATTAATCAATTACATCAAGCAGCAAAAAACAAAGATTCATCTGTGGCAGGTTCATATAGAAAAATGTTTAATTATCTGCGCACAAACTTCTATTCAGGTACGTCCTGGAATGAATCGGCGGGCAGTCTTGATTCATCCTTCAAAAGTTATGCTGATTCGTATAACTTTTTATTACCTAATTTGCATAATATAAGACAAGTGGTTTTCGACCCAAAGTATGGAGAAGTTGATTTTACTCATATGGCGGCAACTGGAAACGCATTGTTATATAGCGGTTCAATTGTTCTTGGCCTTTCATTAGGCGATGAAGATGTCGATGCGTTGGCGGGCTGGGCAGGCGATTTACAATCCCTAATAAAACAAGCTATTCAAAATCCAGGCGTTTATTATGGCCAAACGTTCTATGACAGAATATATAATATGGTAGGTCATTCGCTCTATAACTTTAGTTTGGCGGACTTGATGGCAGACATTGATGCAATGTATTTTGTTGAAAATGCTTCAACAACTAATTTCGGCACGACTCTGAAGAATTATTATGCCGATAATGGCCAACACAAAAACCGTAGAACTTATTTCAATGGCAGAGTGTCAGAATCAAAAGTTCTGTATTATGCTAAGCAAAACAAAGAGGGGGGAAGCGGTCTTTATAATGGCAAATGGCCTATCTATGCTGGACTGATTATGGGAAGCGGTTCGGTTAATGTAAGTAGTACTCAAGCCAATGATGCAAAAAACGCTTTCAGGGCAAAATTATCCTATTACTGGTAATTGAGGTGAATTGAATTGAAACATATAAAAACGACATTTTCAATCATTGTATGCATATGCATACTTTTGTGCGGATGTACAAAAAACAGCTCGGGTGCAAAAATTCCCGAAAATTCTCTTGGTTTTACGACCGAAGAACAAATTGAACATGCAGCAAAGATTGTAAAAGAAACCGAGGATACTGTCGGGTCTGCGAAAGATGTAGGTGATCCTCCATCACAAAGTTTTATTGATCTCGCAAAAGAGACAATTCAAGTACCAAAGATAATTCTGGATTTGAACATTGAAGAAAAGCCGGAAGTTGTTGCTAATGACTATGGTACTCCTCAGTCCACAAAAGCCGCTGTAGAATATTTTAATAAACTATTCGGTCCAGAGGATGAATTTATTAAATATAAAAGCTATGCGATAGGTTGGCTTTCGTCCTCTGTTTACAAAGAGATTCCAGAATATGAAGAATTGGGATCAGGATACAAACTGTCTGAATACAATTTTGAAAACCACAAGGTAATAGCAGATTGTATGTTTAATCCAGAAACACAAAGACTAGGTGTCAATTTGGGGATTTATCATAATGAACATACTTTAATCGCAGTAATTATGTATATAAACGGCGAAAAAGAAATGACTCAAAAGCTTGCAGAACAACTTTATGAGGATTTTCGCGGGATACCGATTCAAGAATTAAAGGATTTTAATCAATAGCCAGACAATGATTGATTTTTTTACTTCCCCACCCGTCAAATGGCGGGTGGGGAGATGTCCTTGGTCGACAACTCATACAGAATAATGCCAGCGATCAGCAAAACTCGAAGCCTTGACATTTATTACGGTTCGGACACCACGATGACCTTCAACGGAAGGGCTTTTCCAAAGCGGTATGGAATTGATGTTCAGCTTTATGATTATGGCGGAGGCAATAACCAGAAGTGGGTATTTGAGAAGGTTAATTATGGTAATGGCGGAGCATACAGGTCGAAGGGTTATGGTGTCCCTCCCAATTGTTTTGGGTATGCGATGTTTGCAGATAGTGAAAGTGGTGGGGTTTCCTTTTATTTATGGGACACCTCGCATAAGACAGAGGATTATAGTGATAGATTCAAGTCAGCAATAGAAAAATATGCAGTCTCATGTCATCGGATTTCAGACGACACTGCCTCGATTGCAGCAAATGAATATAGAGTGGCTGTAAGAGCACCAAGAGAAAATGGTTATAACTATCATGTTATTTATCAGTTATCCGATGGCTCTTGGGCGGGAAAAGATTATGACGATAAGAGTGAGTCTCTTGGTTGGGGAAATCCAAGCACCTCACCGGGAATATGGTCGGATGGTTATTATGCAAGCTGTGGAACAATTTATTTCGCAGTAAGAAGGTGGTAGTATGAAAAAACAATTATTTACTTTAGTATTATTTATTGTGGTTGTGTTTACATCATGTCAATCAAATCCTTTGGAAATATCAACTTTTTATTGAGGATTTTCAGCTAAATCAATACGATTCTCAGAGAAGCGTTCCATATGATGGACATATCCTGCCTCAGGATTATCCAAATTGATCTAGATTAAAGTCTCTCCCGCCCCCATTGATTTGGGGGCGGGAGAGCGTCTTTTCTGATGTAACGCATTATCAAAAACAAAGACGGAACATATAGAATAATGCATATAACACGATGTCAGCAAAACCACTCTTTTGTTTTCGAATGTACGGTCTCGGTAATCTTTATCACATGGGATTTGTCTTTGATTTCACAAAAATAAATACTATCTATCATATCTATTTTCATATGCCCGCACCAATGAGTAATTGTTTCAATGATAATATCCTGTCTTACTGCGTTCGGAGCTGAGCCGGGTACAATCGAAAACATAACAGGCGTTTTATCTGGTGTTGGTGCGTGCATTGCTTATATGCTGGCAGAAGGTATGATCGATGTAAACAAGTAATAAGTAGTGGGATATTTGCAAGCTTGCAATTTTGTTAGTTATGCGTTAGTTGTTTGTTAGTTGTAAGGCAAAACGCTGGCGTTATTATAGACGTTTAAAAACAACAAAACCCTTGAAACACCGTCATTTCAAGGGTTTTGAACTCATATAAAATCATGGAGCGGGTGATGGGAATCGAACCCACACTCTAAGCTTGGGAAGCTTATGTTCTACCACTAAACTACACCCGCATGCTTGTGGAGTATATCACAAATGCATCATATAGTCAATTTTTAGCCAGCTCTCCCAAACATTTGGCGCAAATGTTGCGTCCCTTGAATTTTTCGACGTCATCTGCGCTGTCACAAAAAATGCAAGAAGGCTCGTATTTTTTCAATATGATAGTGTCACCCTCCACAAAAATTTCCAGCGAATCCACATTGTCGCGCAAATTAAAGGCGCGGCGCAATTCCATAGGAATTACGAGCCTTCCCAATTCATCTATCCTTCTTACAATGCCTGTTGATTTCATATTTTTTCACCACATATCCTTACAATTAACCAACTTATATAACATTATATTACAGGTATGTTATATAAAAGTCAATACGCGATTTACAGTTTCTGTAAATTTTGGCGAACTTTGTAAAAAGCACAAAATCTTTGCTTTTTTTGCGCAGGCAAATACAACATATTGAATAAAAACGTAATAACTATACAGTTTGAAGAATATTAATAATGGAAACCAATAAAAACGAGTTGATTATTATGATGGATTTTATATGGGCCGGTATAATGATAGTGTCGGTTTTGTGCGGCATTGCCACAGGAAATATATCGGCGCTGAGTGATGCCGCCATATCCGGCGCCAACAGGGCTATTGAAGTTGCTTTGGGTTTTGCGGGTGTTATGATATTTTGGACCGGCATCATGCGCATCGCTGAAAAAGCCGGAGTTACAACCCTTTTCGGACGTATGTGCGCGCCTCTGCTCAAGCTGCTCTTCAGAGGGATTGATGTAAATTCAAAAAAGGCGCGTTATATTTCCATGAATATAGCCGCAAATTTTCTCGGCCTAGGAAATGCTGCCACGCCTTTTGGGCTGGAAGCCATGAAGGAAATGCAAAAGGATAATATAGTCTCGCCGGAAACGGCCAGCAAACATATGATAACCTTTGTGGTTATTAATACGGCTGGAATACAGCTTGTACCGACGACTATAGCGGCGCTGCGCGCTAAATACGATTCGCTCAATCCCATGGAAATAATGCCATCTGTATGGATAGCTTCGGTATTGTCAATGATTGTCGGACTGATGGTGAATTATATATTTTCAAAGTCTGAGAGGCAGCGTGATATATGAATGCTTTAGGAACCTATGCTATACCTGTTTTGGTGGCAGGCATATTGTTTTTAGGCATTATAAAAAGGGTGCCTGTGTTTGATACGTTTTTAGAAGGAGCGGGAGACGGTATCAAAATACTGGTGGGGATATTGCCGTCGCTTATCGGGCTTATAACGGCTGTTGAAATGTTTCAGGCTTCGGGCGCATTAGAAATATTCACCAAAGCGCTTAATCCTGTCGCCGCACTTTTGCATATACCTCCGGAAGTTATGCCCATGGCCATACTGCGGCCTATATCTGGCGGCGGCTCGGTTGCTTTGCTGGATAATATACTGAAAGCCAGCGGCCCCGATTCGCTGGCCGGGCGCACCGCCTCGGTTATGTGCGGCTCAAGCGAAACTACATTTTATACGGTTGCCGTTTATTATGGCAGTATAGGCATATCAAAAACACGCTACACTCTTTGTGCTGCGCTTGTTGCCGATGGTGCTGCTGTGTTTTTTTCGTCCCTGGCAGTGAGGCTGTTGTTTTAAGGCTTGATTTTTTTATATGCAGGGATTATAATAAAATGTACAGGATTGTTTTTTAGAGGGTGGTTTTTCTGTGAATGATGACAAGGATATGAAAATAGTAGGCCGGCAGGAAGAAATTGCCGAACTTATGCCCAATATATGCGAGCTGGATCGTCAAAGCGCTAATTTGGAAAAAGCCCGCAGGTTGGGGCAGTCGCTTGCATCGGAGCTTGTAGCCGCTCCGGAAAAATACGGGTTTGATATTATTGCCGCCCAAACCGATGGCGATTCGGCGGTGAACCTGCTTCAGCAGCGGATATTACTTGCCTTTGCCGTTTCGGTCGGGCTGGAAAGCTTTTCAGTGTCTCCTCTGGTTGCGCGCACAGCTCTTTCGGTTTTTTACAATACTCTGAAGCGCATTAACTATGAATTTTATGAAGATATAAACAACAGCGGCTCGGTTTCCTTTTATTATCTGGCAAAACGGCGCGGAATTGATGTTGAGCGCCGTATAGGTCAAACCTTTGCCATGCTTTGCGGTAAGGATGGTAATGGAGTGATGTGTGAGCTAGGTGAAACCCTGTATTGCCGGTTTTTGGCCTCTGTGAAACAACACATAATTGATATAGGATTAGAAAGCTAAAAACCTTTACATAGGTTATATTGTTTTAAAAAAACGGCGAATTGCAAAGCTAATGCAATCTGCCGTTTTTTTATGCGAAATCCCTGCCGGAGAGAGATTTTTGTCTGGTAGGGGTTGTTTAACTTCTATGATATTTTCAGCCGCAAGCGCAATTTGTCGGATATCATTGCGATGAATTCGCTGTTTGTGGGCTTGCCGCGTCCATTGTGTATAGTGTATCCGAAATAGCTGTTTAATGTATCAACATTTCCTCTGTCCCATGCAACTTCAATAGCATGACGTATAGCGCGTTCAACACGCGAGGAGGTCGTGTTGTAGCTTTTGGCAATTGAGGGATAGAGTTGCTTTGTAACCGAATTTATAATTTCCTGGTCATTTATCGCCAGCAGGATTGCTTCCCTAAGATAATGGTACCCTTTTATATGTGCAGGTACTCCGATTTGATGTATGATATCGGTTATCATAATTTCCAAATCAGGCATGGGTGCGGAGCCGGAAGCTTTTGCTCTGGGCGAAAAGGTTTCATTTTTGCTGTCTGTGAATTGTAAGATGCGTTCCGAAAGAATATCCAAATCAAAGGGCTTTATAAAATAATAGGAGGCTCCCGCCTGCAAGGTTTCATGTTCGAGTTTTGGGCTGTCAAAGCTGGACATAACCATAAACAGCGGCTTTTTCTGCAGCTCGAGCGTATCTATTTGATTAAGAACGCCCAAAGCATCGAGCTTTGGCATAAATACATCCATAATAGCAACATCAGGATGAACCTCTTTTATATCAGATAATAGCCTGCGCCCATCTTTATTACTCATAAGTACTTCCATTCCATAGCTTCGTAAAACGCCGGCGCATTTTTGACCAAACTCGGTTGAATCATCCGCAAGTAAGACTTTTAGTTTTCTGTCCATTATTTTCCCTCCGTTTATTTTGTGAGTTTAATTTACCATATATTGGAAATTTTGTCAATCTATTTTTTGGAAAATTTTATATTTTTTTCCATATATTGCCAGTTGTTCGTTTTATTAACCATATATATGGCGTTTTTTGTTTTTATTATAAAATAAACAAAGAATGCATATTTTTAAGAATGCCACCTTGAAAAAATAAAAAACTTGACTAAATTGGCATAAACTGGTAATATACTATATTGAGAGTTTGTGTTTAATATCAGATGTTCTGTGGCTGCCGCTTTTATGACGGCTGCCGTTATATTGATTTACTCCTGACTGTTGGCGCAGGATTTGATTTTTGCTCTGCGCTGTTTATACATAATATTTTTATATGGAGGCTTATAAGTGACAAAGCAAAATGCAAAACCCGAAGAAACGGCAAAAAAAGTGGACAATAAGGTACCGGCCCAAGGGGCACCTAGAGAGGTTATCAATGCTCTGGTGGGCAAGGATAATGCGGCGGCAAAGCATCGCGGTCGTCCGTCCGTCAGCCGCAATAAAAACCCAAACGAAAGGCAGCAGCCGCAAAACAAAAAACGCGGCGGGGAAGCACCAATGTACGCTTCGCGCCAATCAACGCGGGAAACGGCAAAAAATAAAAATCCCCTGAAAATAATTCCGCTCGGCGGTTTGAATGAAATAGGCAAAAATACCACGCTGTATCAATACGGCGATGATATAATTATAGTCGATTGTGGCATGGCGTTTCCTGATCAGGATATGCCCGGTGTGGATATAGTCATTCCTGACCTGTCCTTTATATCGGCCAACCGCAGCCGCATACGCGGCCTTGTGGTTACTCACGGACATGAGGATCATATAGGGGCTATACCATATCTTCTTCGCGAGATAAACGTGCCTATATATGGCACAAAACTCACGTTGGGTTTGATTGAGGGCAAGCTAAAGGAGCACAATCTGCTTTCGCGCGCTAAGCTTAATGTTATGTCGCCCGGTGACAATGTTGATTTGGGTTGTTTTAATGTGGAATTTATCCGCGTAAATCATTCCATACCCGACGCTGTTGCCATGGCGATAAGCACGCCTGTGGGTATGGTTATACAAACAGGCGACTTTAAAATAGACACAACGCCTATAAACAGCCAGATGATAGATATTGCCCGCCTGGCCGAATTGGGGCGCCGCGGCGTGCTGTGCCTACTTAGTGACAGTACAAATGCCGAACGTCCGGGTTATACAATGAGCGAGCGCGCCGTTGGCGAAAGCCTGGGAACGTTGTTTAAACGTTCGGAAAACAGCCGCATAATCGTGGCGACATTTTCAAGCAATATTCACCGTATTCAGCAGATTGTAGATGAGGCCGTGCGCTGTGGGCGCAAGGTTGCCGTATCAGGACGTTCTATGATAAATGTTGTTACGATTGCGTCCGAATTGGGCTATCTTAAGATACCAAATGGGGTGCTTATAGATATTGATATGATAAGAAAATATCCGCCAGAGCAGCTCGTTATAGTGACAACAGGCAGTCAGGGCGAGCCTATGTCGGCCCTGTTCCGCATGGCCTTTTCTGACCATCGTAAGGTGTCGATAATTCCGGGCGATGTTATTATAATATCGGCTACGCCCATCCCCGGCAACGAGAAAACAGTCGGCCGCGTAATCAACGAGCTGATGAAGCTTGGTGCCGATGTTATATATGAAAAAATGTATGAGATACACGTTTCGGGCCACGCCTGCCAGGAGGAATTGAAACTTATGCTGGGCATTGTAAATCCGCGGTTTTTTATGCCGGTACATGGCGAAACAAAGCATTTGGCAAAGCATGCCAAGCTGGCCGAACAGATGGGCATAGCTAAAAGCAATGTCTTTATAGGCGATATCGGTAGCGTTATAGAGCTGACACCCAATAGCATTAAGGCTACCGAGCGGGTACAGTCGGGTCAGGTGCTGATAGACGGGCTGGGCATAGGCGATGTGGGAAGCGTTGTTCTGCGCGACCGAAAGCATCTTTCGGCCGATGGTGTTATCGTGGCCGCTATCACACTGGATGCTATGGGCCAATCGGTATCACCGCCCAATCTGGTATCGCGCGGCTTTGTGTATGTGCGTGAAAGCGAGCAGCTTATGGACGAAATGCGAACCATAGCCCAGCGTATGCTTGACGAATGTAATAAGCAGAATGTGCGCGATTGGGGCGTTATACGCAGCCGTGTCAAGGATGCGCTTTCAAAATATGTGTACGAACGCACCCGCCGCAGCCCTATGATATTGCCCGTTATATCGGCAGTTTAACAGATATGGGATTAACCCTTTAGACGCCTCGTACAGTGTATCGGAGGGAGACAAGCTTTGAAACGGCATAACATCACTGTGTTTACGCCGGTTATACCGGTGGCTATAGGCTTGCTTGCCGCAAGCGCGGTGCCATGGATTTGGTTTAACGTTTATATTGCGGCTGCCGTCGGTATGGCGGCGGTTTTGTCTGCCATATTGGCGCTGATAACTATGCTGCAGGCCAAGCGCCGCCGGGACCGGTTTTTAAGCGATATCAATCGCTCGATAGAAAGCGCTGACAGTGAGGTGCTGTCAACCCTGCTTGTGCCTGTGTTGATAACGGGGCGGAGCGGCGAAATGTTGTGGTACAACGAATCCTTCAGGGCGACCGTGCTTGACGGTGCCGACGGATTTGGTGAAAATGTAGATTTTTTATTTTGCGATGCTGTAAAAAAGCGCTTTGCAGAGCAAAAACGCTCGGATGTTGAGCACGCCGGCCGGCTTTTTACGGTCTATCAGAGTAGCTTTAAGCTAGATGATATCCTGCAGTATGTATACTATTTTATTGATGAAACCAATCTTAAAAGAACAGCCTTTGAATATAGCCACAGCCGCCCGTCGGTTTTGCTTGTTGCAATTGACAATATTGAAGATGTGGGCAAAAACCAGCGCGAAAGCGAACGCGCCAATTTCACAGCGCATATCGAGCGCGAAATAGAGGCATATGCCTCGGCCGCATCGGGCATATGCCTGCGCACGGGGCACGACAGGCACATGATAATCTGCGAAGAACGGTTTTTAAACCATATGATAGAGCAAAAATTTGACATTCTCGAGCGCGTGCGTGCTATTAAAAAGGGCAAACTATTTGGCGCTACATTGTCTATAGGTGTGGGTCATGGCGAGCCTTCTTTCGCGGCTTGTCAGCAGGCGGCTGCTCAGGCGCTGGATATGGCGCTGGGACGCGGCGGCGATCAGGCGGCTGTGCGAACCCGCAGCGAATACGTTTTTTTCGGCGGAGTAAGCCAGGCTTCGCGGGCCCGCACCAGTGTTCGCGCTCGTGTTATAGCAAATTCTGTGCGCGAGCTTATATGCGCCTCGTCAAATGTTATTATTATGGGGCACAGATATTCCGATTTGGATAGCTTTGGGTCGGCAATAGCTCTTTGCCGGATAGCCGAACAATATGGTAAGCAGCCGCATATAGTTGCCGATGAAAACCGGACCATGGCCGGCCCGCTGATAGAGCGGATGTGTATCGATTCGCCGGGCGTGGTTATTTCGGCCGAACAGGCCTTGGCCTATATGGAGCCGGATACCTTGCTTATGGTAACCGATGTTCACCGGCCCGATTTTCTTGAAAGCCGCGCAGTTTACGAAACGGCGCGAAACATAGTGGTTATAGACCATCATCGAAAGACGGTTGATTACATAGACAACGCCGTGATATTCTATCACGAGCCGACGGCGTCTTCAGCCAGCGAGCTTGTAACGGAGCTGCTTAATTATTTGAACGTTGAAATTGACAAATTTGCAGCAGAGGCGCTGCTCAGCGGCATTGTGCTGGATACGCGCAATTATGTGCTGCGCACGGGCGTGCGTACCTTTGAGGCTTCGGCCTATCTGCGCGGATGCGGCGCCGACCCTGTGGAGGTTAAGCGGCTGTTTTCAATATCTATGAGCGCCTACGCGGCGCGGGCTGAGATAGTTGCTGCGGCCAAGATATACCGCGAATGTGCTATTTCCTGCACAGAAAGCCAAGATCCCGACACGCGCATTGCGGCAGCCGGGGCAGCCGATGAGATGCTGGCTATAAAAGATGTAAAGGCTTCGTTTGTTGTTTTTCATTCTGGCGGCGAAGTTAATGTTTCGGCCCGTTCGTTTGGTGAGATAAATGTACAGCTTATAATGGAGCGTCTTGGCGGGGGAGGACATGCCTCTATGTCGGCGGCGCAGCTTGGCTGCGGTATGGATGTGGCTATGGAAAAGCTGAAAGAGGCAATAGACGATTTTTTTGATAATTAGAAGAAGATATTTTGCGCAAAACAAAAGGGAGAGATAAACATGAAGTTAATACTTAAATCTGATGTTAAAGGCACGGGCAAGAAAGGCGAACTGGTAACGGTTAGTGACGGATATGCCCGTAATTTTTTGCTGCCGCGCGGCTTGGCTGCCGAGGCCGATAACACAGCCATGAACGAACTTGCCGGCCGCGAAAAGGCCGCGGCCTTTCACAAGCAGGAGGAAAAAGATGCTGCCGAAGCCGACCGCAAGGCGCTTGACGGCAAGCAGATAGTTATACACGCCAAGGCGGGCGAAAGCGGCAAGCTTTTCGGCGCTGTTACCGTGAAGGAAGCCGCTGCTGCTGTCACAGAGCAAACCGGCATAGCCATAGACCGCCGCAAGCTGAGCCTGAAGGATATAAAATCGCACGGCGAATACCCCGCCGAGATAAAGCTTATGGCCGGTATCATAGCCAAGATAAGTATAATTGTTACCGAATAAGGAGACATTAAGTTATGGCCGAAAATTTTAATATAAGCGCGGTGCCTTATTCGCTTGAGGCCGAACAAGCCGTGCTTGGAGCCATGCTGCTCGACCCCGCGTCTATAACCCGTGTAGCTGACGTTCTTACTCCTGAGCATTTTTATCAGCCTCAGCACCGCGCTATATATTCGGTTATGTACAATATGTACGCGCTGAGTAAACCCATTGACAATGTGGCGGTGCTTGAGCAGCTAAAAAATGAAAATGTGTATGATGATGCCGGCGGCAAAAACTATCTGTTTACGTTGGCCAGTTCGGTGCCTACATCGGCAAATATAGAGGTTCATGCCAAGATACTCACCGAAAAGTACAATCTGCGCATGCTGCAGGAAGCGGCTTCCGGCATACTTAACGATGTTGAGGCGGGCGGCGAAGCCGATCTGCTGCTGGACAGCGCTGAACAGCGTATCTTTGAAATACGCAATAAGCGCGATGTTGGCGGCCTTAGGGTGCTGCGCGATATCATCGCTAATGAAACACTCACGCGCATTGACAATCTGAATGACCCCGAAATGCGTGACCAGTTTATAGGTATACCTACGGGCATAGGCGAGCTTGACGATACTATAACGGGCCTTAACAAGTCTGACCTTATAGTGCTGGGCGCACGCCCTGGTATGGGCAAAACCAGCTTCGCGCTCAATATTTGCCAAGATGTTGCGCTGAAACGCGGCAAACGCGTGGCCTTTTTCTCGTTGGAAATGACGCGCGATCAATTGGCGCAGCGCCTGATATCGCGCGAAGCCATGATAGAATCGAGCAAGCTGCGTACAGGCGGTATATCGGGCGACGAATGGAAACGGCTTATCGGCGCGTGTGATGTGCTGAGCAAGGCGGATATATATTTTGACGAAAGCTCGGGCATAACCGTGCCGCAAATGAAGGCTAAAATACGCCGTCTGGGAAGCGTGGACCTTGTGGTTATCGACTATTTGCAGCTCATGAGCGCGCCCGACATGCGCCGCGGTGACAACCGCGTAAATGAAATATCTATGATAACGCGCTCGCTGAAAATAATGGCCAAAGAGCTAAATGTTCCCGTTGTGATATGTTCACAGCTTCGCCGCGAAACCGAGCGCGGAAAATCGCACAGGCCCAGCCTTTCAGACTTGCGCGAGTCCGGCTCTATCGAGCAGGATGCCGATATTGTACTTTTCCTTTATCGTGAAATGTACTACAGTAATGAGATGGATCCCGATCCTATGAATCCTGTTGACGAGACCAAGGCTGAATGTATCGTGGCAAAAAATCGCCACGGTACAACCAGAACGGTTGAGATGCACTGGGACGGTGCGCACACCTGCTTTACGGGCGTGGAACACAGGTACGATTAATGGAAAACAAGGCATTTGAATTTATAAAACAGCACAGGCTGATAACACCGGGCGACCGAATCACGGTCGCCCTTTCGGGCGGCGCGGATTCAACGGCGCTGCTCCTTTTTTTGAATGAACATCGTGAAAAGCTGGATATAGCTTTGGCGGCCTGCCATCTTAATCACGGACTGCGCGGGGAGGAATCTGACGGAGATGAGCGCTTTTGCGAAGAACTTTGCAGCCGGCTGAAAATTCCTCTTTGGCGGGCATATTGCGATGTGGCGGTAGTTTCGGCGGAAAGGCGTGTTTCGCTTGAGGTCGCCGGCCGTGATATGCGTTATCTGCTTTTTGAGCACATAACAGAGGGGGGCGGCTGTGCACCTGTTGAATTGCTTTGCGCGCCCGGTGAGTCGGGCGGTAAAATAGCCACAGCGCACACCGCGACCGATAATATGGAAACCGTGCTTATGCGCATAGCGCGCGGCAGCGGCAACCGTGGACTGGCCGCCATAAAACCGCATCGCGGTAATATTATTCGGCCGCTGCTTGATTGCACGCGCGCCGATACTGAGCGTTATTGCCAAGATATGGGCGAGCGGTTTGTCATCGATAGCTCTAATAAAAGCGATGTTTTCACGCGAAACTATGTGCGGCATAACGTGGCCAAGCCAATGCGTAAATTGAACCCAAAGCTGGAGGAGGCGTTCACGCGGCTATGTGCCGCTGCCGAGGCCGACGAGCAATATCTTTCGGCTGAGGCCGGACGGCATTATGCCGCCGCATACGACGAACAGAACGGTTGCCTTATAACGGAGGGCCTTGCCGGCCTGCCCGAGGCGCTGACAAACCGCATTGCCGCGCGGTATATAACCGAACGCACGGGGCAGGAACCCGGCAGCCTGCATATCCATGCTGTTGCAACACTGTTTTCGGCTTCGGGTCGTGCGGGGCTTGCAGGAGGATATATAGCGCACAGCCTGCGCG
>JGI994J12354_10003257_pt1 | contig 15273 bp, 16 predicted proteins | sample IntmicLarv3ML3BL_FD_12354 | JGI IMG/M metagenome (IMG submission 12354)
GCCCCGGCAGCGTAAGCTGCCGGGGCGGGTTGATATGTGGGCGGGGATGGGATATACTAACCTCAGCGGAGGTGATAGCTATGTGCGGACGGTACAATTTTGACGGCGACACAGTGGATTTACGGGAGATCATCGACGAGCTTAATCGCAAGTACGGCCCCGGTGCCAAGACCGGCGAGGTTTTCCCAACCGATACCGCTGCTGTGTTGGCCGCGAGGGAGGGCGTTGTCATTCCTTTGCCCTTCATTTGGGGTTTCCCTAAGTGGCAAGGCCCCGGTGTTATCTTCAATGCCAGAGCTGAGACCGCCCGAGAGAAAACCGTGTTTCGGCGCTCGCTGGAAATGCGCCGCTGTGTCATCCCCTCCAGCGGATTTTTCGAGTGGCAACAGGTCGAGGGCAAAAAGAAGAAGGACAAATACCTCTTTGCCCAGCCCGACACGCCGGTGACTTACATGGCTGGCCTCTGGAACACCTTCGCCACCGCTGATGGCAGTGAGTATCCGGCCTTTGTGATTTTGACAACGCAAGCCAACAGCTCAGTATCGCCCATCCACCAGCGGATGCCGGTGATTCTCGGTGCCAACGAGCGTGATGCATGGCTACTGGACAATCGCTTTGTCGATTTCGCCCTCGAGCGTCCGGGGCCTGAGCTGATACACACTCCGGCATGATTTCATCCACCAAGGCCGCCCTCCGGGGCGGCTTTCTTGTGTCTCGGATTCCCTCCGATACCAACATCTAGCGGTTGCAATTTGTTTGCAGATGTGGTTAAATCGTATCAAACATATGTTCGTTATTTCGGGAGGGGTCGCCATGTTTCTGGACAGAGCCTATTTGGATATTGAAACCACCATCGACGCCCAAGGCTACCCTGAGCCGCAGTGCATCAACCTGCGTGGTGGGCGAAAGCTGCCCATCCAGGGTGTCATGAGCCGAGGGGAAGTTATTACAGCGGGCGGCGTCCAGACCTTCCGATTCGAGGTGTGGGTGGCCGAGCACGCCTATGTGATTTACTTGGATAACTGTTTCCCCATGCGTTGGTATGTCGATGTGCTGCTTCCTTTCAAGGTGGCTCCTGAGCCGCTGCCGACCTTCATGAAGCCGATGGAGGTCGACGAGAAGAAAGCGGCAGGTTAACCATGCAAAGGGTTGTGCTTCATTCCGATTGCAACGCCTTTTACGCCAGCGTGGAAGAGCTCTACGACCACCGGCTGCGCAAGGTTCCCATGGCGGTCACCGGTGACGCCGAGTCGCGGCATGGTATTGTGTTGGCGAAAAACCAATTGGCAAAAGCGTGCTCCGTTAAAACGGGTGACGCGCTCTGGCAAGCCAAAGAAAAATGCCCTGGCATCGTCTTTGTCACGGCCAGCCATGGATTATATGGGAAATTTTCCAGAGCTGCCCGAGAAATCTACAATCAGTACAGCGATCTTGTCGAGCCGTGGGGGGCCGACGAGGCGTTCGTCGATGTATCCGGCACCACCCATCTGTTCGGCTCCGGCATGAAAATCGCCGATGAAATCCGCCGCAAAATCAAGCGGGAAATCGGCCTGACCGTCTCAGTGGGCGTCAGCTTCAACAAGGTATTTGCTAAGCTGGCCAGCGACATGAAAAAACCGGACGCGGTGACCGCCATAACTATGGACGACTTTCGCCAGAAGGTGTGGCCGTTGGCTGCCGAGGAAATGATTTTTGTCGGCCCTGCGACCAAGCGCAAGCTAAACTCCGCTATGATTCGCACCATCGGCGATATCGCCAATCAAGATCCCGAAAACCTTCGGCGGCACCTGGGTGTGCATGGTCTCCACCTATGGCGACAAGCTAATGGTCTTGATGATTCTGCTGTGGCTGCATCGGAGTACCGGCGGGAGCCTAAGAGCATCGGCAACAGCACCACCGCGCCTCATGATCTCACGAATGAAAACCACATCAAAATCACCTTTCTGGCCCTGTGCGAAAGTGTTGCCACCCAGCTTCGTGAGGAAGGTTATAAGTGCCGCACGGTGCAGATTTCTCTTCGCGGTACTGACTTATCCTGGTGCGAACGGCAGGGCGGCACCGAGTTCCCCACCAGCAACGCCAAGGATATGTTGGAGCTGTGTATGGTCCTGTTTCATCGTCTGCCTAAATACCCACTACGATCGCTGGGGATGCGGGCTTGTAATCTGGTGCTGGCGGAGGAGACCGACCAGCTCTCGGTGTTCCCCGAGCACATATCAAGTAGAAAGCAGCATGAGCTTGAGACCACCATTGATTACATCCGAGGCCGCTACGGCTACGAGACCATCCGCCGGGGCATCGTTTTCTTTGACAAGGCTCTTGACTTAGATGCCAACAGCAATGAACGGTCAAACTCCTTTATGCAGCGGTAGGTGATGATTTATGGCCTTGAGGAAGCAGTATATCCCCACGCTGATTCGCTTTGACGAGGCCGGCGTGATGACGCCTGTTTTTCTAAAACCTGATGATAGATGGAGAAGAATAGACCAAATCTATGAGGTGCGACGTATGCCATTCCTGACTGGCGGCTCCGGTGTGCGTTATACAATTCGGGTGGGTCGGGAGATTGGGCATATCATGTACGATTTGTTCACCGACCCCCTGCAATGGTTTGTCGAGGTGGAGGGTGAGGAGCCCAAGGATGGGGCACAATAAAGCGGTAGCAAATCCGTGTTTGCTACCGCTTTATTGTGCGATTTTGAGGTAATAGAAAATCATCCGGTGAGCTTTGCGCAAAAGGCTCGCAGCCCAGTCATTTCAAGCCATTTCGGGCTTTTAGCGTTGCATCTACGGAAAACGGGCTTTCGGAAATCGCTCTCCGAAAGCCCGCAAACCCTTGGTGCACAAGGGATAGAGGCCTCTGCATCTATTCCTTTCGAACAATATGGTGCGGGCAACAGGACTTGAACCTGCACGCCTTACGGCACAAGAACCTAAATCTTGCACGTCTGCCAATTCCGCCATGCCCGCGTACACCATGCACAAGAATACCACATTTGTATGTGTCCGTCAATGCACCGTATTCCCGTCGCGAGAAGTTGCATTTTGCCGGCATTGAGAGTATAATGATAAAATATATGCTCATCAGTGACACTTTTCAGTCATCACTCAGGAGGCTCGCACCATGAAAATCTCCCCCAATGCCGCTATGCTCAATGTCGAGTACCGGGGCGGACAGCTCCACCCGAGCCTGCTGTGGGATGACCATACCCTCATGCTGGTGGATGCCGGGTTCCCCGGCCAGATGGACGCCCTGTGCGGAGCCATCCGCAAGGAGGGCTTCGAGCCCGAGGCCCTGACTCACATCCTCTTCACCCACGGAGACATGGATCATGTGGGCTGCGCCCGGGAATTACTGGCCCTAGCCCCCAAGTCCGTCACTTTGGCCCACCGGCTGGAGGCCGGGAATATCGACGGCAGTGATTTGCCGCCCAAGGTGGCCTACCGCCGCGCACTCTATGCAAGCGAACCCGAAAAGCTGGCCGAAATCGAGGCCAACGCCGCCCTTTACACCGCCCGGTGCACCGTGCCCATCACCCACCGGCTGGAGGACGGCGAGATTCTGCCCCTATGCGGCGGCATCTCGGTCATCCATATGCCGGGGCACACGCCGGGCCATTGCTTCTTCTTTCTGGAAGGCGGCCGTGTCCTCATCACCGGAGACGGCATCAACGCCCAACTGGCGCGGCTGTCGGGCCCAAACCCCATCCACACCCTCGATATGGAGCAGGCGCGTGCCTCCATCGCGCGGCTGGCCGCCATGCATCTGGCCATCGACGAGGCCATCAGCTACCACGGAGGCCGCGTCAGCGGCGACATCCAGGCCCAGTTGGAAGGGCTGTAAATAGAACTGCGAGGAATCCTAATATGTCAAAAACAGCGTTGCTCAGCATTGATGTGCAAAATGCCATGCTGGAGGATAATCCCTACAGCAAAGAGGCCTTTTTACTGAACCTCCAAGCGCTGCTCGCGTTTGCTCGCAAAAGTGGCGCGGAGGTCATCCATATTCAGCATGACGGCGGGGCCGGGGATGTGCTGGAATACGGCACGCCGGGTGGGGAAATCGCAACGGAAGTGGCTCCGGCAGAAGGTGAAACCGTCATCGTCAAACGGAAAAACAGTGCCTTCAAGGAGACTGGCCTCCACGCTTATTTGCAATCAAAGGCCATTGATACGCTCATCATGGCCGGTATGCAGACCGAATATTGTGTGGATGCCACCTGCAAATCGGCCTTCGACTTGGATTATGCGGTCATCATTCCCAAAAGCTGCACCACGACATATGACAACGCATATTTCTCGGGCGGGGCCCTGACCAGCTTCTATGAAAATGAAATATGGGATGGCCGCTTTGCGCAGGTAATACCCGTCGAAGACATCCAAGCCTGGCTGGAGGGCCTTGCGGCCACCGCCCAAAACCCATAAAGAACGGAGAATACTGTGTCAATTGTGCGATTGCGCAAGCCGAGCGCGGAGACCGTCGACCGTCTGCTTTGCGTTTGGGAATCGTCTGTGGCGGCGACCCATACCTTTCTGAGTGCCGCCGATATTGCCGACATCAAACCGGAGGTCAAGCGCTGTCTGCAAGATTTCGAGCACCTTTATGGCTATTATGACGAAAACCACGCACTGCAAGGCTTTATCGGCACGGAGGGCCATGCCATCGAAATGCTGTTTGTCGCCGCCGAACGTATCGGCCAGGGTATTGGGAAACAGCTTTTGACCTATACCATCACGCACAGGCAGGCAAAATATGTCGATGTGAACGAGCAAAACGTGCAGGGCGCGGACTTTTACCGGCACATGGGCTTTCGCGTTGTGGGCCGCTCGGCTCTGGATGGCCAAGGCCGACCCTTTCCGTTGCTGCATCTTGAGCTGAATTGCCGGGTGCAACCATGATGAAGAAAAGACTCACCCTCAACCTTTTCATGATAGCCATGCTCGCGTTGCTGTACAACACCGATATCATCCCGCTGATGCTTCATGAGATAACAGGCATTGGCATCTTTGTTCTGTTTGGCATCCATATCTGGATGAACCGCACCTGGAAGGCGAAGCCTTCTGAGCGCACAATCACCCTGCTGCTTGGCGCGGCCTTTGCCAGTGCGCTGGTGAGCGGAATTGTCATTTCCCATGAGCTGTTTCCGGGTCCCGCAAAAGCCCCGCAATACTGGTTGACGATTCATGTGGCCGCCGCGCTTTCGGCGCTGCTGCTGACAGCCGGGCACGCCATACAGCACCGAAAAAGCCTGCTCGCTCTCCTTGGCAAGCGCAAGGAGTTCAAATCGGCCGTTGCCATCGTGCTGCTGTGCCTCACCGCTTTTTTGGCGCTCCGCACGGGGATGCTGGTGGGCGAGCTCGGCGGAAAAGCTGCCGGGGGCAATGGGCCGGGCATTCTGCACGGCACAGAAGAAAAAACCGGCGAAGTGAAAAATTAAGGCACCCCCGCCTCACCCCACCTCGCTTGAAAGGAGTGACAGCCTTGCGAATTCTCTGCATCTGCCTGGTCGCACTTGGCGCCATCATCATGCTCTACAGCATCGTCAAGTTTTACCGGGCGCTGGCCCTGATGCGGTGGCAGATGAACGAGCAAAAGTTGTTTGGCGATAAAATCTACCTGGCCTGTTTTGTCATGATGCTCTTCTTCCTGGTGGGCTATGTGGTCTTTGCGGTCAGCCTCACGGGCGGAGAGGTGGAGGCCAGCTCGCTTTTGATTGCACTCATATTTTTTTTCGGCGCCATTTTTGTCTATGCCATGGTTACCATGATGGCCCGCATGTTCACCTCCATCACCGACCGCGAGCGGCTGCGCCGGGAGATTGAGGTGGCCGAGAACGGCAGCCGCATGAAGGGCGAGTTCCTCTCCCGCATGAGCCACGAGATGCGCACCCCCATGAACGCCATCATCGGCATGACGGTCATTGGCAAAAATGCCGACGATATGGCCCGCAAGGACTATTGCTTTGCCGCGGTCGAGGATGCCTCCCGGCACCTGCTGGGCGTCATCAACGATGTGCTCGACATGTCGAAAATCGAATCGAGCAAGATGGAGCTCACCTTCGACACCTTTCATCTGCGCCATATGCTCGACACCGTGGTCAACCTGGTCAGCCCTCAGGTGGGTGCCAAGCACCAGACGCTCACCGTCACGGTGGGCGACAGCGTGCCCGCCATGGCCCGCAGCGACGAGCAGCGGCTGCGTCAGGTCGTCCTCAACCTGCTGAGCAACGCCGTCAAGTTCACCCCCGATTCGGGCACTATCACGCTGCGGGTGCGGGTTCTGGCCCACGAGCCGGGCCGCGCCCGGCTGCAGTTCGAGGTACAGGATACCGGCATCGGCATGACGCAGGAGCAGCAGACGCGGCTCTTCACCCCCTTCGAGCAGGCCGACAGCAGCATCTCGCGCAAGTTTGGCGGCACCGGCCTCGGCTTGGCCATCTCCAAGCAGATTATCGACATGCTGGGCGGCGCTTTCACCGTCCGCTCTGAGCCGGGCCACGGCTCGAGCTTCAGCTTCGACATCTGGGTCGAATGCCCCCAGGCCGGCGACCCGGCGGCCATCGAGGTTCCTGAAGCCGGCGAGGCGCGGGACTATTCGGGCAGGCGGGCCCTCATCGCCGAGGATATTGAAATCAACCGCGAGATTCTTTCGGTCTTCCTCGAGCCCTCGGGCCTCGAGATGGCCTTCGCCGAGAATGGCCGTATCGCCTGCGAGATGTTCGCGGAGGCGCCGGGGCGGTACGACATCATCTTCATGGATGTCCACATGCCCGAGGTCAGCGGCATTGAGGCCGCCGAGACCATCCGGCAGATGGATGACCCCCACGCCAGGGCGGTGCCCATCGTGGCCATGACGGCCGACGTGCTGCCGGAGGACATCGACAAATGCCTGGCCGCCGGCATGAGCGGCCATGTGGGCAAGCCCATCGACCTCAAGGATGTGCTGGCTGTCATGGCCAAGCATCTGCCCGAGTAGGGCAGGGGAGAGGGCGCAGCGGGTGGGCTGTAGCCGCCCAACTCCACGATAAAAAGCCTCGGGAAGTACCTCCCGAGGCTTTTATTATGGGCGTCATAGCGTCAACCATCGCACGACGAGCAGTGCCACCAGCCCGGCGGGGCCGAGGAGGCCCACCACCAGGCCGTTGAGGAGGTTGACCCCCAAGGTCACGCCCACCAGGCCGCCGATGAGGTTGAAAATCAGTAGCAGCGCCAGCCCCAGCACGGTATTAATCAGCAGCTTGAAGCCCCAGCGCAGGGGGGCGCGGAAGATGAAAATCATGGCCAGCACAGCGGCGGCACAAAGGGCATAGAGCAGGTATTTTGCCATGGTTAGAGCCTCCAAAAAATGAAGTTTTGGTTGATGTCGAGGCGATAAGGGCATTTGTAAGGGGTTTAAGGTAACGATTTTTAAGTTCTTGGGGGAGGGAATGCCACCCCCCCTCCCAAAGGGCAAGGGCGGCCCCAAGCCCCCTACAACGTTGGGCTGCGGAGGATGCGCAGGCAGGTAACCTCCTCGGCCTTGAGGCGGCCCAGGATGTAGCCATACTGCTGCTCGGCGGCGTTGAGCTCGAAGATGCAGCTTGCGATGAGGTCGGGGTCGGTGGTGCGCTGGAAGAAGGCCTCCAGGGCCTGTTTTCGGGCTAAAGCGGCGTAATATTCGTCCAAAAGGGCGGCTTTTTGGGCCTTTCGCTCCCGGTTTGAGCCGGCCCTTCGGGCCGGTTTTTTCTGGGGGATGGCCGGACGCGGGGCCTCCAGAGCCGGGGCTTTTTCACTTCGCATAGGGCGGGCCTCCTTCGGTGCATTAACAGGATATGGTGTAATTGTTCCCTTTTTTGCCAGAAGTTATGCAAGATATATTTGACAGCGCCCCCTATTTATCATAAAATGTTTCCGTATCGATAGGCGATAAAACACCCTGACATAGATTGAAGGAGGCCCTATGGCCAAGAAGAACAGCGCCGCACTTTACGGCAACGAGAGTATTTCGCGCCTCAAGGGGGCTGACCGGGTGCGCAAGCGCCCGGGGGTCATCTTTGGCTCGGACGATATCGAGGGCTGCCAGCACGCCTTTTTCGAGATTCTGTCCAACTCCATCGACGAGGCCCGGGAGGGCCACGGCCAGGTCATCACGGTGACACGGTTCCTCGACCACAGCATTCAGGTGGAGGACTTGGGCCGCGGCGTGCCCCTGGACTGGAACGCCAGCGAGGAGCGCTACAACTGGGATTTGATTTACTGTGAGCTCTACGCCGGCGGCAAGTATCAAAACATGGAGGGCGAGAGCTACGAATACTCCCTGGGCCTCAACGGCCTGGGCGCCTGTGCCACCCAGTACGCCAGCGAGTACATGGATGTCACCTCCCGCCGGGACGGGTTTGAGTACACCCTCCACTTTAAGAAGGGCGAGAACGTCACCTTCGGCCCCAGCCAGATGGAAAAGGAGCCCTATGCCGGCAAGCGCACCGGCACCACCCACCGCTGGAAGCCCGATTTGGAGGTGTTCACCGACATCGCCATCCCGCTCGACTTTTTCCAGAACATCATCAAAAAACAGGCCGTGGTCAACCGCGGCATCCGCTTCGTGCTCAAAAACGAGACCGAGGGCGGGCGCTTTGAAGCCTATGAGTATCTATATGCGCAGGGCGTCCACGATTATGTGAACGAGCTGGTGGGCGACAGCGCGTTGACCTCCATCCAGAGCATTTCTGCCGAGCGCGCGGGCCGCGACCGGGATGACAAGCCCGAGTACAAGGTCAAGTTTGAGGCCGTCTTCTGTTTCTCCAACGTGGGCGCGCGGCTGGAATATTACCACAACTCCTCCTGGCTCGAGCACGGCGGCGCGCCGGATAAGGCGGCCAAGAGTGCTTTTGTCTACGCCCTCGACCAGTACCTCAAGCAAAACGGCAAGTATCAGAAAAACGAGAGCAAGGTGACCTTTGGCGACATTGCCGATAGCCTGGTGCTCATCACCTCGGGCTTTTCCACCTCGACCTCCTACGAAAACCAGACCAAGAAGGCCATCAACAACAAGTTTATTCAGGAGATGATGACCGACGCCCTGCGGGCCGGCCTTGAGGTCTACTTCATCGAAAACCGGCAGGAGGCCGACAAGATTGCCGACCAGATTCTGGTGAACAAGCGGTCTCGCGAGCAGGCCGAAAAGACGCGGCTCAACCTCAAGAAAAAGCTGGCCGGCACCATCGACATCGCCAACCGGGTGCAAAAGTTTGTCGACTGCCGCTCGCGCGACCTCGAGCAGCGGGAGCTCTACATCGTCGAGGGCGACTCGGCCCTGGGCTCGTGCAAGCAGGGCCGCGACCCCGAGTTCCAGGCCATTATGCCGGTGCGGGGCAAGATTCTCAACTGCCTCAAGGCCGACTACGACAAGATTTTCAAGTCGGAGATTATCACCGACCTCATCAAGGTGCTCGGCTGCGGCGTCGATGTCAAAGCCCGCAGCAAGGAGATGTCGGCCTTCGACCTGTCGGCCCTGCGGTGGAAGCGAGTCATCATCTGCACCGACGCCGACTACGACGGCTTCCAAATCCGCACCCTCATCCTCACCATGCTCTATCGGCTGACGCCCCAGCTCATCGAGCAGGGCTTTGTCTACATCGCCGAGAGCCCGCTCTTTGAAATCGTGGTGCGCGGCAAGGGGGACGATAAGTCCTACTTCGCCTACGACGAGCGGGAGAAGGACGCCATCCTGAAAAAGCTCGAGGGCAAGCGCTACACCATCATGCGCTCCAAGGGCCTGGGCGAAAACGAGCCCGACATGATGTGGCAAACCACCATGAACCCCGAGACGAGAAGGCTCATCCGCGTCATGCCCGAGGCCCCCGAGGCCACGGCCCACATGTTTGACCTGCTGCTGGGCGACAACCTGAGCGGCCGGAAGGACCACATCGCCGAGCATGGAAGCAGATTTATTGAGCTGGCGGACATCAGTTGAGGCTGACGCTCGAAGAAAATCTGCGGATTTTCTTCGATTTGGTTCGTATTGATGCGCCTGACGCCGGAATGAATCCGGCTGCGGCGCTAACCATAAGACCCGCTTTGCGGGCTGTAAGGACGATGCTATGAAATACACCGAAGTGCCCATTACCCGCACGCTGGAAGACAACTTCATGCCCTACGCCATGAGCGTCATCATGTCTCGGGCCCTGCCCGAGATTGACGGCTTCAAGCCGGCCCATCGCAAGCTGCTCTACACCATGTACAAGATGGGCCTGCTCACCGGCAGCCGCACCAAGTCGGCCAACATTGTGGGGCAGACCATGAAGCTCAACCCCCACGGCGAGGGAGCGATTTATGAAACCCTGGTGCGCCTGACGCGGGCCAACGAGAGCCTTCTGCTGCCCTTTATCGACAGCAAGGGCAACTTTGGCAAGGTCTATTCCCGGGATATGGCCTACGCCGCCAGCCGGTATACCGAGGCCAAGCTGGACAAAATCTGCCAGGAGATTTTCACCGACATCGACAGCGACGCCGTCGACATGACCGACAATTACGACGGCACCACCAAGGAGCCGTCCTTGCTGCCCACCGCCTTCCCCAACATCTTGGTCAGCGCCAACCTGGGCATCGCCGTGGGCATGGCCAGCAACATCTGCGGCTTTGACCTGGGCGAGGTGTGCCGCACGGCCATTGCGCTGATAAAAAATCCACAACACGACATCCTGTCGACCCTCACGGCCCCCGATTTCCCCACCGGGGGCGAGCTCATCTACGACCGCGCCCAGCTGGAGAGCATTTATGCGACCGGCCGAGGCGGCTTCAAGGTGCGCAGCAAGTGGGAGTATATTAAAAAGACCAACATCATTGAAATCACCGAGATTCCCTACACCACCACGGCGGAGGCCATCATCGACAAGGTGGGTGACCTCATCAAGTCGGGCAAAATCCGGGATATCTCCGACATGCGGGACGAGACCGGCCTCAAGGGCCTCAAGCTGGCCATCGACTTGAAGCGGGGCGCCGACCCCGACCGCCTCATGGCCCGGCTCATGAAGATGACCCCGCTCATGGACAGCTTTTCGTGCAATTTCAACGTGCTGGTGGCCGGCCAGCCCCGCACTCTGGGCGTCGGGGAAATCTTGGAGGAATGGACAGCCTGGCGGGTCGAGTGCGTCAAGCGCACCCTCCACCACGATTTGGGCAAAAAAAGAGAAAAGCTCCACCTCCTCAAGGGCCTGCGGAAGATTCTGCTGGACATCGACCGGGCCATCGCCATCATCCGCGACACCGAGAGCGACGCCGAGGTGGTGCCCAATTTGATGATCGGCTTCGGCATCGACGCGCTGCAGGCCGAGTTCATCGCCGAGATTCGCCTGCGCAACATCAATAAAGAGCACATCCTCAAGCGCCTCAGCGAGACCGACGCCCTCGAGGCCGAAATCGCGCGGCTGGAGGACATCCTGAACAGCAAAACCAAGGTTTTGAGCCTCATCGTCGCCCAGCTGGAGGGGATTTTGAAGCGCTATCCCACTCAGCGGCGCACGGCCATCGTCTACGAGACCGATTTGGAGGACGAGCCCGAGGTGGACGAGGCCCCCGATTATCCGGTGCATCTCTTCTATACGCGGGAGGGCTACGCCAAGAAAATCACCCCGCAATCCCTGCGGATGAGCGGTGAGCACAAGCTCAAGGAGGGCGACACCCTGGCCCAGACCTTCGAGTGCAGCAATAAATCCATGGCCTTTGTGCTGACCAATCGGGGCCAGGCCTATAAGTTCCGGCTCAGCGAGCTTTCCGAGAGCAAGGCCAGCGTCCTGGGCGACTTCCTGCCCCAGCTTCTCGGCATGGAGGAGGGCGAGAGCCCGCTCCACCTGGTGCTGCCGGGGGATTACAAGGGCAACATGGTGTATGTTTTCGAAAACGGCAAGGTGGCCAAGGTCGAGCTGGCCGGGTTCGAGACCAAGTCCAACCGCCGCCGCTTGACCGGCTCCATGAGCGACAAGAGCCCGCTGGTGGCCGCCTTCCACATGGTGGAGGACGATGAATTGGCCCTCTACTCGGGCGGGCGGCTGCTCATCCTGAGCACCGCCGCGCTGACTCCCAAGACGACCCGCAGCACTCAGGGGGTGCAGGTGATGAACCTCAAGCGCAACGGCAAGGTCGAGCGGGCGGTACGGCTCAGCGAGGCCGGCCTCGAAAACCCGCCGCGCTACCGCACCCGCACCCTCCCCGCCGCCGGTGCCATCCTCAAGGACGAGGATTTGCCGGAGAAGCAGATGACGCTTTTGGGGGAGTAGGGGCGAGCTGCGTTCGCCCGGCCCTTGCCGCCCGCCCTTGTAGGGGCGAACTGCGTTCGCCCGCCGTCCGTCCACCCGAAAGGAGCATCATCATGATTCGCCCTATTCTGCTGCTGGGTGACCCCCTGCTTTACGCCGTGAGCGCCGCTGTCGAGCAGAGCGCGCTGCCCGCCATGGAGGTCGTGGTGACCGATTTGCACGACACCCTGATGGATTATCGTGCCCGTTACGGCGCGGGACGAGCCATTGCCGCGCCCCAGATTGGGGTCGCCAAGCGGCTCATCTATATGTGCATCGATGCGCCGGTGGTTTTTGTCAATCCGGTACTCACCTTCGAGGACGATGACATGATGGACGTGCTGGATGACTGCATGTCCTTCCCCGGCCTTTACGTGCGGCTGCGCCGCCATCGGCGATGCCGGGTGGATTTTAGCGACCTTGAGGGCAACCCTCAAACCCTGCGCTTCGAGGGCGACTTGAGCGAGCTCATTCAGCATGAGTATGACCACCTGGACGGCATTCTGGCCACCCAGCGCGGCGCGGATGCGACGGCGCTGGTGATGCGGAGGATGGGGGAGGGCTTATGATTACGCGTTTCCGCAACAGCGCCAAGGCCATCATCGTTGAGGATGGGCGAATGCTTTTCAACAAGCTGGCCTCGGGCAAGCTCGAAGATCCCTGCGATTACTTCTACATGCTGCCCGGAGGCGGGCAGCACCCCGGTGAGGCCCTGCCCGATGCCCTGCGGCGGGAGTGCCTGGAGGAGTTGGGGGCGTTGGTCGAGATTGGTTCTCTGGTGCTTGCGCGAGATTATATCGGTGCTCACCATGAGTTCGCCGGCTCGGACAGTGGTTTCCACCAGGTCGAAATGATGTTCCGTTGCACCCTGCGCTCCCCCATTGATTATAGCAAGGCCACCGATTTGGATGGCGGCCAGTGCGAATCGGTGTGGATTCCCATTGCCGAGCTGGCACGCTGGAACATCTTCCCCGCAGCCCTCAAGACGGCCTTCGATGCTGCGGGCAACGTGGTGGTGCCGGTTTATCTGGGGGATGTTAATTGATGGTTGGCCCGCCTGTCATTCTGAGAGAAGTGAAGAATCCTGCTCTTCACCCTTTTGTGGGCGGGATAAGATTCTTCGGCCTACGGCCTCAGAATGACAAAGAGGGTTGCGGCCTCAGAATGACAATGGGCCGGACATTGACTTTCCCGGTAAATAGTGCTAATCTACTCATCAGGGTGCTTTTTCGCACCCTCATTCTCTTTTAAGGAGTCCTTCTCTTGAGCCAATTCGAGCAAAACCTCTCCGAGGGGCATGTGGGCCGGCAGCTTGTCCGATTCGCTACCCCTTTCATCATCTCCAACCTGCTGCAGGCCTTTTACAGCATGGCCGACATGGTCATTGTCGGGCAGTTTGCCGGCACGCTGAGCATGTCGGGGGTCAACATCGGCGGGCAGGTGACCCAGCTGATTAACAATGTCGTCTTCGGCCTTTCGGCGGCGGCCACCGTGCTCATCGGGCAATATCTGGGCGCCAAGGACCGCAAGAGCTTAGAGGAGACGGTGAGCACCCTCTTCTCCTTCCTGCTGTGGCTCGGCCTGGGCCTGACGGTGATAACCGTGGCGTTGCGCGAGCCCATATTGCGGCTTATCCAAACGCCCGAGCCCTCCTTTTCCGAGGCCAGCAGCTACCTGCTGGTGACGACCTTGGGCATTGTCTTTATCTTTGGCTACAACGCGCTGAGTGCCGTCATGCGCGGCATGGGCGACAGCCGGCGGCCTCTCTACTTCATCGCCATCGCCGCCGCCACCAATGTGGTGCTCGATTTGCTCTTTGTGGCCGTTTTCCACTGGGCGGCCTTTGGTGCGGCCCTGGCTACCATCATGGCCCAGGCCCTGAGCATGCTGCTGTGCGCCCTCTATTTGCGCAAGAGCGGCTTTATCTTCGATTTTGCGCCCAAGTCCTTCCGCATGAGCCGCGACCGCCTCAAGGTGCTGCTGCGCATCGGCATCCCCATGAGCGTACAGAACTTGCTGTCCTCCATGTCCTTCCTCTTCCTTACCGCCATGGTCAACATTTTGGACCCGACGGCCATCGCCAGCGCGGCGGTGGGGGCTGTGGGCAAGTTCAACGCCTTTGGCGTGATGCCGGCCTTTGCCATGAGCTCAGCCATCGCCGCCATGTGTGCCCAAAATATCGGCGCCGGGCGCCAGGATCGCGCTGTCAAGACGGTGCGGATTGGCCTGGCGCTCTCCATGGGCATCAGCGCGCTGGTTTTTGCCTTTGCCCGGTTCTTCCCCGAGGTCGTTATCCGCATTTTTGCCGACGACCCGGCCCTGGTGGATGCCGGCAAGCAGTACCTGGACGGCTTCAGCTGGGATTACATCATCGTGCCTATCTTCGCGGCCTACAACGGCCTGTTCATCGGTGCGGGGCACACCAAATTCTCCTTCTTCACCGGTCTGACCTCGGCCCTGGCCGTGCGCATCCCGGTCTGCTATCTGCTGGGCATGGTCATGGGCCACGGGCTGCTGGGCGTCGGGCTCGGTGCGCCGCTGGCCTCGGCGGTGGCGTCGGTCATGTGCCTTGTCTACTTCCGCAGCGGGCACTGGAAGCGCTCGGCCATTTTGCCCGACTCGGCGATGATTCAGTAGTGTGGCAGGGCCGGTCTAAAGGCGAAAGGGCATTTGAAAGGGGATAAAGGTAACGTTTTTTTAATTCTTGGGGGAGGGGATTCCCTGCGGGAATCCCCTCCCCCAAACCCCCACTTTTGTGGAACCAATTATGGCCTCCCTGCATATCCTGATGCAGGGAGGTTTTTCTATGCAAATTTTAGAGTACGACCGCCGGGCCGCCGTTGAATACGCCCACCGCTGGGCCTATGGGAGGAATCCCGATTACTTGGATTTCAGCGCTCTGGGCGGCGACTGCACCAGCTTTGCCAGTCAGTGCCTGCTGGCCGGCAGCGGCAGGGTGATGAACTTCACCCCGGTTTACGGCTGGTACTACCGCAGTGCG
>JGI994J12354_10003258_pt1 | contig 15270 bp, 15 predicted proteins | sample IntmicLarv3ML3BL_FD_12354 | JGI IMG/M metagenome (IMG submission 12354)
GCATGTCCCCGGAAATGACAAATTGTATTTTATTCCAGCTATAAAATAGCTGGAATTCTGCGAAACTTAATTTTCAGTGCAAAAGGACGGTGGGCAGGGAACCTTTCTCATTCCTGCGTTTAAACAGAGGTTCGCTTATTGTTCAAAAAAGCTTCGGATTTTTTCAGCATATTCCAGAACCTTGAAGCGCAGCACATATTCACCGCCTGTTTCTGTAATCAGCTTAATCTGCTCGTCGGTCAGCGTTCCGGCTTCGACAGCGGACTCCTCTGCGGCAGGCATGCAAAGAGGAGGGAACACAACACACCACCAGTTTTGCCCATTTGCTTCTCCCAGCTTTATGCGCAGAGACAGGTATTCACCCGCGGGGAGGGCAAAGCTGTCATAATACCGCGTTGGGAAGCTCTCGTATTCCAGCACCGCGTCGGCAGGCAGCCCTGATATATCAGAAGCGCGGCTGCGCAGAAGGTCAAGGTTTTTGGAAATAACCTCAGAAGCCTCTTCCCGGTCTGAAATATCCGCCAAAACCAGAGTCAGGTGTTCCAAAACAGAGTCTCTGACCTCCAGCTTTACCTGCTGGTCGTGCGGGGAGTCCGATTGTGCCACAACATGGAGCCGCACAACATTTTCTGCCAGACGCTGCTGCTGGCGCAAAGAAAAAACGCCGTAGCATATTGTGAAGCAGAGGGCAAGAACCAGAGCGGATTCCCATTTTCTTATTGACCTTTTTGAATTGATTGTTTTCATAATAAAACCGCCTTAACTATGTAGTATGTACATAGTATCGGCGGTTTTTCTCTATTTTAAACATCAAATTGTCCGGCACAAAAAGCAGCTGTCATAGTCGGCGGAAAGCCTGTTATATGCATCTGCCGCCGTTTCTTCATCTGCGAATACACCGTATGCGGCAGAGCCTGTACCCGTCATGACGGCACCCATTGCGCCAAGTGTTAGCAGGCGGTTTTTTATCTCGATGACCTCGCTGTATTTCCGCGGCAGAATGTCCTCAAATACGTTGTACATCCTGCGTGTGACACCTACTAAATCCCCGTCATTAAGGGCGCTGATAATCCCCTGGGTGTCTGGACTGAATTTCAGTTTATCCAATCCGACCTTTTTAAAAAGGGCAGGGGTGGATATGGCAAAATCCGGTTTGCAGATGACAATATAACAGACCGGCATATCGGGAAGAGGAGTTAAAATCTCGCCTTTTCCCTCGGCAAGTGCGGTTTTTCCGCGTACACAGAAGGGAACGTCGGAGCCAAGGAGAGAGCCCATTTTTTCCAGCCTTTCGATGGAAAAGCCTGTGCCTGTCATACGGTTAAGCGCGCGGAGAACCGCCGCGGCGTCAGAGGAGCCGCCGCCCAGTCCGGCACAGATGGGTATCTGTTTTTTCATCACGATGTGCACGCCGCGCTCTTTGATATCAGCCTCTTTGAAAAAGAGCTTTGCCGCAGAAACCGCAAGGTTTTTCTCGTCTGTGGGCAGGTATGACAGTCCGGATTCGCAAGAGAAATTGCCATCGTCCGTTATACTTATCTCAAGCTCATCGCAGAGTGTGCATGTCTGCATAATCATGCGCATGGCGTGGAAGCCGTCCGGTAGTTTTCCTGTGATATCAAGGGATATATTCAGTTTTGCATAAGCCTTCTCGTTAGTTGTCATCTTGGAAGAGCATCTCCATCAGCTTCGTTGCGTCCTCCACATAGGGTCCGGACTCGGAATTATTTTCTGTATATGTAAAGCCGGAGCCTGCATTCTCCTGTGAATCATAAATGAGGAATGGAACGGGGGTTCCATCATGCATCCCAGTTTCGGAAAGTGTGTAGTGATCAGATATGACGAGAATTCGGAACGGCTCTGCGTTAANCTCAAGAGCCGCCAGAATTGGGGCGGTTATGCGGCTGTCCAGCCACTCGATGGCCTGAATCTTCCCCGGGAGGTCNCCGCAGTGTGTACACTCATCCGGTGCTTCAAGGTGAAGGGCNACAAAGTCNTGAGTTTTCAGAGCAGAAATTGCGGCATTTACTTTACCGGTGTAGTTTGTATCAAGTTCACCTGTGGCACCCTCAACGTAGAGAACATCAAGTCCGGTGAGGNTTGCGATGCCGTGGCAGAGAGGAACNGCAGAGATAACAGCTCCGCTTTTTTTGTACTGCCCGGTGAAGCTTGGCAGGGNGGCGGCAGTTCCCTCAGCCCAAAACCAGACAGCGTTGGCAGGGGGCAGNCCGCTTTTTTCACGNTCNATGTTGAAAGGATGGGTTTTCAGCAGTTCATGAGCCGTTTCCATAAGCGAAATAAGCAGTTCGCCGCTCTTTGCGGCAGGCAAATGGTCACTGACTTTTTCACCAAGATGGTCATGGGGAGGAGAAAGCTCCACACCTGTTAAATCAAAGCCTTCCATAACGGCAATGTGACGGTAGGAGTCCGTGGGGTTAATGCTCATTCCGGCTTTCTCCGCAAGGGGAGTGAATTCCGGATGGGAAAAAAGCCACTCCACAAGCTCGCGGCCTACGCCTTCGGGAAGAGTTCCCGCAGAGTGGGAGATAATTGTGCTGTCGCGAAAAGATGCGCCTGAGATTGATATATTGTTGCAGCGCATGGCTGCATCACCGGCATTCAGACTAATTCCCTGTGCAGCCGCCTCCAGCGGAGCGCGGCCGGAATAATACTTCTGGGGGGCGCAGCCGAATATGGACATAATAGCAGTGTCACTCCCCGGAGGAAAGCCTTCCGGCACAGTGCGCGCGCGGCCCAAAAGACCGTTTTTGGAAAGCCCGTCTATAACCGGCTTCGCTGCTGCTTCCAGCGGTGTTTTTCCCCCGAGGGCATCAAGTGGAAAATCGGCCATTCCATCGCCGATTATGAGGACATATTTCATCAGTAGGTCTCCTTTGTCAGGTTTCGCCGCTTTGTTTTGCGGGAAAAAGATTTATAGTGCAGAAAAACACATAGATCATGTATTTTNATCTCAAGACAATGCTGCCTGAGAATAATTTTCTGATTTCTGAACAAAAGCAAGCATTTGGCTCAATATTCTGTTCAGAATCCAAACCAAAGACCGGCAGCGGGCGTATCACCACATGCTGCCGGCTGTAAGTTTATTGATGCCTGAGGGCGTCTATCGGATTTAGATTGGCGGCTCTCACCGCGGGAAGCAGTCCGAATACAATACCGATCATCATTGAAAACAGAAGTGCAATGGCAGCAAAAGGCACACTGATAGCCATAGGCATTTCGTAAATTCGAGAAACTATCATAGCGAGGACGATACCGCTGCCAATGCCAAGAATTCCGCCGATGCTGGTCAGAACCGATGCTTCAGTTAAAAACTGCCAGAGAATAAGGCGCTTTCTTGCGCCAAGTGCCTTTTTCAGCCCGATTTCCCGGGTACGCTCAGTGACGGAAACAAGCATGATGTTCATAACACCGATACCGCCAACCAGAAGAGAAATACTGGCAATCCAGATAAGCTGCTGCTGCGCCGCAACCGCCAGCTCCTGCATCTCCTTGGCCCTCTCCAGGAGTTCCTCGCCCCGGTATTCTATTGTGCTGTCAGAGCCGAGCATCATATACTCATTTACTATTTCGGCAGCTTTTTTACCGGCGCCTGTCATGCTGTCCGTGTCTCTGGCTCGAACCACAACAGACTGCGGCTCGTCATAGCGGTAAATAATAGGCCATGCGGCATCGGGGACAAAAATATGACTGCTTGTGTTGACCATATATTGGTGGTAATCTTCAATCGTGTTTATAACCGGGGTGAAGTTGGACTTTTGGACAGAGATGCCGATAATCGTGAATGGCTCGCCTGATATCTCGATTATTTTTCCCATTGCATCTTCATTGGGGAACAATACGGATGCCGAAACATCATCTAAAATTACGACTTTGCGGTGCCTGGTGAAATCGTCGGGCATAAAGCTGCGTCCGCGTTTCATGGTATAGTCGTATACACTGAAATAGTTCTGGTCAATGCCGTAAATATAGCCGTTATCCAAGGTGGTGGAACCATTGTAAACATTGCCTGAGGCGTTGCGTGAGGTGAAAAGTGACGCGACGGAAACTTCACTGAGGCGCTCAATATCCTGCCGGACTTCTTCTGTGATTACAGTGATGTTATCCGGAACGGTATAGTATGATATATCAATGGGATAGCCGTTTTCATGAAGCTGTATAATAACAGAGTTATTTCCTGCGCCGATGAGGTTTTGCTTTATCTGTTCGTTTGTGCCTCTTATCATTGCCACAATAGCAATGATAGATGCAATGCCTATTATAACACCCAGCATAGTCAGCAGGCTTCGGAGTTTGTGACCCCATATACCGTGGAAGGCCAGCCGTATATTTTCAAACATATCCAGTTGCGCTCCTTCCGCTAATAATAGTTATATATAGACTCCTGAACCTGTGTGTTCACGCCGTCTTTGACATTCTTATCATATGGGAATGCAAGGTACTCATCACCTGTCAGCCCTGCGCGCACCTCAATATAGCTGCCCCAGAGAAGCTGACCGGTCTGAACCTCCACCTTCTTGAGCCTGTCCTCATTTTCAGGATCGGAAACATAGACATACGGGGAATTGGCTCCCTCTGCCGGTATGACAAATGCACGGTCAATATATAGAGCGCCTAAGCCGTCGGCGGATGCGCCTTCGTCAAAGTGGGGGTAAATCTCCGCATAGTATTCGTTAGAGAGATCGTACTCCGGACCGACATAGACGGTGATGGGATAGAAACTGATATTTGCACTGCCTGGAAAATATGGGTCATCGGTGGCAGGATATATGCCGATTTCGACAATTTCGCCTACAGCCTCAAATGCCCATGACCTCACGGTGACAGCCTGTCCTACTTCAACCCTGTCAAGGTCAAGCTCGCTCACGGTTCCGCTGACATAATAACCTTCTCCGCCGGAGACAATCACAACCGGCTGGCTGGTTATAATGGATGTATCAACATCCAGAACAGATACGACTCTGCCGTTGATATTGCTTTTAACAGTTCCGCTTTCCAGTCTGCGGGTAGATGTCGTGTGGTTAATTTCCAGCTGGCGCAGATCCAGCTTCATATTCGTCAGGTCTTTTTGCATTTCGGCATACAGCCTCTGAGCCTCTTCCTTGGAATATACGGGAACGGTGGGCGCAGGTGTCGGTGTTTTCGTTGGAGTAGGAGTAGGTGTTGCCGTCGGCGTTGGAGTCGGGCTTTCCGTCGGTTCCTCCGTTGGAGGTTCTATAGGTTCTTCGATTGGTGGCTCCTCCGGTGAGCCGCTGGGAGGCGGGGAAGCAGGTGCCGGATCAAAAGGCGCGAGATCAGGGGATAGTCTAAGCTGATATTCAAAGTTTCCGTCAGGCTTTATTGTTATGTGAAACCAGGTCATAACACTGCCGGAGAAAAGATTATCTTTCCGCATCTCCAGAACCAGATAAAGCGGTTCTTCACGATCCTGTGTTGCAAGCTCAACTATGAATTTGCTGTCGATTGTGGCTCCGGATGATATGAAATACCGGAAGGGCTGCTCTTCTGTTCCGGTGCCTGAATATGCCTTGGAATCGCTGTCAATATGCCGGTAGGGTACAGGTATCTCATTTTCGTTTCCGATAGTGATTTGAAGAGATGCCGATGGTGAAGGACTTGGAACTTCGTCAGAAGATGCCGATGGCGAGGGGGTTGGAGGCTCATCAGCAGAAACAGAAAGCGAAGGCTCCGGAAGCTCCGAAGGAGCGGGTGAAGGGGGAGGCGGAGCCTCTGCAAGAGCTGTGCTTTCCAGCAGAGAGGCATAGGTTTTCTTGAAATTCGCGAGTTCCTTTTCCTTGTTTGCAATTCGGGTTTTTGTAATTGCAACGTTGAGCCCGCTGATTTCAACCTGAAGGTCTAAAAGCGTAGTGTCATATGAGATAAGCGTGTCGCCCTTTTGAACGAGGGCTCCTTCTTCGACCAGAATCTCCTCAACGGTATCTGAGGGGGTCAGGTAGACGCGCTGGGTGACATCCGTTGAAATAGTGCCGGGGGTGGGAGTGCTGTTATTCCAGGGCGTTGAGATAGTATACAGTGGGAAAACATCGACCACTATCTGTGCCTGTGAATAAAAATACATGCCCACTGCGCCTCCGGCGATTATCAAAGCGATGACCGAAAGAATTATAATCGTGCGCAGGCGCTTTTTAAATTTACTATTTTTATTATTCATTCCGCCAAACCGCCTTTCTCCACAAGGGAGAGTTCACCGTCGCGGATATATATAATGCGCCGGGCGCGCCGGGCGATGGAACGCTCATGGGTTATCATAATAATAGTAGCACCGGCTTCATGAAGGGCGTCAAACAGGTCCATGAGTGCCTCGCCGGAGTTTGAGTCCAGCGCGCCTGTAGGCTCGTCCGCCAGAAGAAGCTTGGGATTGTGAACCATCGCCCGGGCGATGGCAACACGCTGCTGCTGACCGCCGGAAAGCTGATTCGGACGGAAATTAAGCCTGTCTGCAAGTCCGACGCGGGTAAGCGCCCTCTCTGCCAATTCACGGCGGGGAGCTTTTTTTATGCCGGAGTATAAAAGAGGAAGGGCAACATTGTCAATGGCATCATATTCGTTCATCAGGTTAAAGCCCTGAAAGATGAAGCCTATTTTTTCATTTCTTATTTTTGCCAAAGCCACATCGTCCAGATTGGAAATGTCCTGCCCGTCCAGCTCGTAGGTTCCGGAGGTGGGAGTATCCAGACAGCCTAAAAGATTCATAAGTGTTGATTTTCCGCTGCCGGAAGGACCCATAACAGCGACATACTCGCCCTCACTTATGTCCAGAGTAATATTCTTCAGAACAGAGACAGGAAGACCGCCCTGCTCATAGTCTTTGTAGATTCCGGTTAGCTTTACCATAGCTGCCTACCCCCTTACGTTGCTGTTTGAAGCCGGGGGTGTGGGGACTGTTACATTGCTGCCGGAGGTGTTGGGAGGCAATGTGGGCAGAGGTCTTACAAGATCGTCCTCATTAATACTGTCAATATTACCCACTGCATTTGAAGAAAGGGGAGGCGCAGTGCCTTCTATATTGTCATTGTCGCCTTCATTGATATCGGAGCCGCTTGCGCCCTCTTCGTCATCAGTAAGCGGATCAATGACGGTCGGTGTTCTGTCCGCGTCCACGTCCACGGGGCTGTCAGGAACATGGGACACAAAGCCCTCGCGGGTAACAGGGAGTCCGGGACGGATAAAGTCCTCAGGCCATGCAATTTCGTCATCGGGGGTGAGCCCGGTGAGAATTTCAAAGCAGTGCATATCAATATTGTAGCCGCCGAGGGTTACAATGCGTTTTTCTATGCGGTCTCTGTCCTGATTAACGGCCCATACCCATGTGGTGCCGTCCTCATCGGAGAGAATATAATACTCAGAGAGCCACAAGCCGGTTTCTTCCACTGCGGAATAGGGCTCAATATAAACGTGCTGACCCAGCATCAGTCCTGCGGTATCCTCAAGCACCACATAGAAGGGATATCTTGATGACGATACCAGAGGGTCTGGGGGCATATAGTAACCAAAGCCGCTGTTCGAGGAGGAATCCGGGCTTTCCTTGTCAATGTAATCCACATATCCGACCCATGTCATCTCACTGTCCAGCCTCGAGCGGACAGTAACCTCTGTACCGGCTTCCAGATCCCACATGTTCTGCTCGTTTATGCTTCCCTTAATGCGGAAGTCACCGAGTGCGAGTATGGTTATATAAGCAGTTGACTGGGAAGGCTCATAGTAGTAGCCGCCGCCCATGGAGGAATCAGGATCCTGAGAAGCGATTGACTGGATGATGCCGCTCATCTCGGCGTACACAACAGAATCATCCACCTTGGTTTTCTGGTGTGTCGCGGTCAAGCTCCTTGGTTTTCAGGTTGTATTCTTCCTGCTTGACCTGGGCTTCATTGCTCTGTATCTGCTGGGTATATTCCAGTTTGAGAGAGTCGCTGGTTAGCTTGTCGCGCTCTTTTTTCAGGGCGCTTATTGTGCTTTCCAAGGTCTTTATGGAGTTCTTAATACGGTCAATGTCCAGATTCATCTGCTCAATTTGCAGCTCAAGGTCTTCGGTGGTGTAGGAAAAAAGCTTGTCCCCTTCCTCAACTTCGTCGCCGACCGACACAAAGGTCTCGTGGAGTTTTCTTGAACTGTCCAGAGGGACTTCCTTAGTCTCCTGGGGCTCGACAACTCCGGCAAAACGGTTTTGCAGTCCGCTGCCGATTCTGGTGATTATTGAGACTTTTTCGACGCTGACAGGCGTGCTGCTGCCGTCGTCACGCAGGACGAACCACCAAAGGCAGAATATTGCCGCCAAAGCCGCAATAACAGCCGTGATCACTATTAATAATCGCTTTTTTGATTTGCTCATATCATAGCCCTATTTGCTTTCTCGAAAGTAGTCAGATACCTGCGGTATCTGTAAAGCCGTGACGCTGTTTATTTCCAATGTCTGTTCTGTGATGCTCGTCGGTGAAGCTGATTTTTGAAACGCCTTCGTAGGCGAGCTTTGATGCGGAAGCCAGATCTCCGGAGACAGCGGTAACGCCGAGAACACGTCCGCCGGAGGTAATATATTTTCCGTCTTCCACCTGTGTCCCCGCGTGGTATACAAAAACATCGGAAGGGACATCTGAAAGACCGTTTATTTCATAGCCGGTGCTGTGTTTCACGGGATATCCGCCGGAGGCCATTACCACACAGCAAGAAGCGCCGGGTTTCCATTTTATATCAAGATCAGCGAGTTTTTCGTCGACAACCGCCTCAAAAATATCTAAAAGGTCGGTTTCCAGCATAGACAATATGGGCTGCGCTTCGGGGTCGCCGAAGCGGGCGTTGTACTCAACCACCTTGGGACCGTTGGGAGTGAGCATCAGACCAAAATATATAACGCCTTTAAAAGGTCTGCTTTCCGCCGCCATTGCATCAATGGTGGGGCGGAAAATCTTATTCATGCAGAAATCTGCGATTTCAGGACTGTAATTCGGGCTGGGGCAAAAAGCGCCCATTCCGCCGGTGTTTGGACCTTCGTCATTGTCGAAAACCCGTTTATGATCCTGAGAGGAGAGCATGGGTACAATGGTTTTTCCGTCTGTAAAAGCCAGAACAGTGACCTCAGGCCCTGTCATGCACTCTTCGATGACAACAGTGCTGCCGCTGTCGCCGAATTTTTTGTCTTCCATCATGGAGCGAACCGCATCCTGCGCCTCTTTTACAGTCTGGGCAACAACAACACCTTTACCCAGAGCCAGCCCGTCGGCTTTGACAACGATGGGCGCTCCTTTTTCTTCAATGTATTCAAGAGCGGCGGAAATGTCCGTGAAAATCTCATACTCCGCTGTCGGTATGCCGTATTTTCGCATCAATGCCTTTGAAAAGGCTTTGCTGCTCTCAATGACTGCCGCGTTTGCATGTGGTCCGAACGCGCGTACACCGCGCTTTTCAAGTTCGTCTACAAGACCCAGAGCAAGGGGATCATCGGGAGCCACCATAACAAGGTCAAAGTTTTCTTTGACGGAAAATTCCGCAAGAGCAGAGATATCTGTGGCTTTTATGGGGACACATATAGCCTCCGCGGCTATTCCGCCATTGCCGGGGGCGCAGTAAAGCTGGGTGACACGGGGAGATTTTTTCAGAGAATGCACAATGGCATGCTCCCGTCCGCCGCCTCCGACAACAAGGATTTTCATATAACAATACCCCTTTTTATAGCGAATAATTTCAGAATGAAGTGTATGGAAATACCAGTATATTAAACACCGGTAATTGTACTTTAGTATTAGTGGTGGAAAAGTCTCACACCGGTGAATGCCATAGCTATTTCATACTTGTCACATGCGGCGATAACAAGGTCGTCGCGTATGCTTCCGCCGGGCTGGGCGATATAGGAAACGCCTGATGCCTTTGCCCGCTCGATATTGTCGTCAAAGGGGAAGAAGGCGTCTGAACCCAGAGAAACGCCGGTCATACCCGCTATCCAAACCTTTTTCTCTTCGGGAGTGAGTGCGGAGGGCTTTTCTGTGAAGAGATTTTCCCAGTTTTCCAGAACGGGAGCGGGATCGTCAGAGATGAAAACATCAATGGCGTTGTCCCTTACCGGACGGGAGGTGCTTTCTCTCCAGGGCAGATTTAAAACGGCGGGGTGCTGGCGCAGCCGCCAATTATCCGCCTTGCTTCCGGCAAGACGAACACAGTGCACACGGCTCTGCTGACCAGCTCCAACGCCGATTGCCTGTCCGTCCAGAACATAGCAGACGGAGTTGGACTGTGTATATTTCAGTGTTATCATGGCAATGAGCAGATCGCACCTTACTTTGGGAGAAAGGTCTTTTTTCTCCGTGACAACATTTTCAAAGAGGCTCTCGTCCAGCTTTGCATTGTTTCTGCCCTGCTCAAATGTGATGCCGAAAATATCCTTGTGCTCTGCGGCGGCGGGAATATACTCCGGATCGATTTTGACAACATTGTAACTGCCGTTTCTTTTTGTTTTTAGTATTTCCAAAGCCTCGTCGGAATAACCGGGGGCGATTACGCCGTCGGAAACCTCGCCGGAGAGAAGCCGTGCCGTGTCCCCGTCGCAGATGTCGGAGAGTGCTGCCCAGTCGCCGTAGGAACACAGCCTGTCGGCTCCGCGGGCTCTGGCATAAGCACAGGCAAGGGGGCTTAAATCACCGTCGGAGACGAAGTATATTTTTTTCATCGTGTCATTCAAGGGAAGTCCAACAGCCGCGCCGGCGGGAGATACGTGTTTGAAACTCGCCGCTGCGGGCAGTCCGGTTGCCTCTTTCAGTTCTTTCACAAGCTGCCAACTGTTGAGGGCATCCATAAAATTGATATATCCCGGTCTTCCGTTCAAAATTTCTATGGGAAGCGGGGAGCCGTTGTTCATAAAAATTCTCGCGGGCTTCTGATTGGGGTTGCAGCCGTATTTAAGCTCAAACTCGTTCATGACACACCTTCCTTTCACCGGTTGCGGAAAAGTTAATTCTTGTTGATGATAACAGTGTTTTCTCCACACTTAACATACAGGGAGACTTTATTTTCGCTGTCAAGGCTGTTCCAGAGCGCTTGCGCCAGCTCATCTGCACTCTCAGTCAGAATTTCAACAGACACAGGCTCGCCGGAGAAGCTGGGAACAGGATCGCCGCCGCCTTCATATGTGCTGATAAAGTGTCCTTTTCCGGAAAGCGCCTTGTCATAGGAGAAGTAAAAGCGCAGGCAGCTTTCAGAATTTCCATCAGCGGATTTCAGGATTGACAGCATATAACTGCCGTTTTTTTCCATGATACCGGAAATTCTGGGTGTCCAGTTAGGTTCATCCGGCTCAAAGCAGCGGGAGTCCAAGGCGGAAATAAAGCTCTCGCCGCGATTTAGAAACTCACATATTGTATCTGTCTGGTCGCCGTTTGTAACCACAAGGCGGTCTCCCGCCTTGCGGACAGGGTGATAGATTATAAGGCTTGGATCAGTCATCTTTGACGGGTCGTGGGCTTGGGTTCGGATGCCGTCATCGGTTTTTTGGAACACACGGTTACGGCTGTTTTCCGACCGTCCCATGATAAAATATGCCGCCACGGGCTTGCCGGAAGGGCTGGCGCCCAAAAGGATGCCTCTTCCGGGATATGGTTTTTTGTTCAGATAATTAAAAATATCGGTCATTTACCGTGCCTCCTAATTTTCTGATGTGATGTGCACAATGCGTCCGTCAACCTGAAGCCGCCCCTCACAGAATAGCTTCATCGCCTCCGGGAGAAGTTTCCATTCGGCCTCTTCCATAATCCTTTGCTGGAGGCTTGCGGGAGTGTCACCCTCCAGAACAGGAACAGAGCGCTGGAGTATTATAGGTCCGGCGTCACACACCTCTGTGACAAAATGCGCTGTAGCTCCGGAGACTTTAACGCCGTAGCTCAGCGCAGCCTTGTGTACGCGAAGCCCGTAAAAGCCGTTGCCGCAGAAAGAGGGTATGAGAGCGGGATGGATATTTATTATCCGATTTTTGAAATGCTCAATAATGGGNGGCTCCAAAACATACATGAAACCGGCGAGAACAACAAGCTGGATGNCCAAATCTTTCAGCTTGTCCAAAATCGCNTTGCAGAAGGACTGCCTGTTTGGAAAAANACTCTTGTCCACCACGTATGAGGGGATTCCGTTTATTTCCGCGCGTTTCAGGNCGTATGCCTCAGGATTGGATGAGATGACGGCGGTGAGCTCGCAGTTTGGAATTTCTCCGAATACATGAGCGTCAATAATTGCCTGCAGATTTGTGCCTCCGCCGGAAACAAGGACAGCGGTCTTTACCATTTCAGGTCAACTCCCTTTTCTCCGGTCATGCATTTGCCAATGAGATATGCCTTTTCGCCTTTAGCCTCAAGAGCGGAAATGATATCATCCGCACGCTCAGAGGAGACGGCAATGACAAGCCCGATTCCCATGTTGAAGGTGTTATACATATCCCGAAGGGGAATCTGCCCCTTCTCAGCAAGGAGAGAAAACACAGGCGGGGTGGGGAAGCTGTTCACGTCAATTTCAGCACGCACACCATCAGGAAGCATGCGGGGAACGTTTTCATAGAAGCCTCCGCCGGTTACATGGCTGATGCCTTTTATCGCTATGCCAAAGGATTCGATAAGATCCAAAACCTGGCGCACATATATCCGTGTCGGGGTGAGAAGCTCATCGCCAAGGGTTTTTCCAAGCTCCGGAACAAACTCCATGATGTTATTCTCCCCAACGTTAAACACCTTCCGTACCAGCGAAAAACCATTTGAATGCAGACCGCTGGAGGGAAGGCCGATAAGAGCATCTCCTTCGGCGATGCTGCTGCCGTCTATTATATTTTCATAGTCAACGATTCCAACGGAGAAACCCGCCAGATCGTATTCATCCTCGGGGTAGAATCCGGGCATTTCAGCGGTTTCTCCGCCTATAAGAGCGCAGCCGGACTGACGGCAGCCCTCGGCGATGCCGGAGACAATCTCTTCCGTGCGCTGGGGAAAGTTCTTGCCCATTGCCATATAATCCAGGAAAAACAGCGGCTTTGCCCCTCCGCAGACAATATCGTTTACACACATGGCAACGCAGTCGATACCAACGGTATCGTGCTTGTCCATGAGAAAAGCAATTTTCAACTTTGTGCCCACACCGTCGGTGCCGGAAACAGTGACGGGGCGCTTCATGCCCGCCATTTCCGTCAGCTCAAACATACCGCCGAAACCGCCGAGAGAGCCTAATACCCCCTTGGTGTATGTGCTCTCAACAAGGGGCTTTATACGATCCACGGATTCATATCCGGCGGTGACATCAACACCCGCATCTGCGTATGCGGCGGAAAATGATTCTGACAAATCAATCAATCCTTTCGGGAGATGCTGTCGGGAAACAGACCTTTGCGGCAGTAATATTATATATGTATCAGACAGCAGGCTCAGGTTTCAAAAACATAAGCAGGGTTTTTAAATATTTATTTCGCGGCTAGTCGCCCAGAAGGCGGCGTGCCATCTCGTTATAGGCATCCTCAACTCCGCCGAGATCACGGCGGAAGCGGTCTTTATCCAGCTTCTCTCCGGTCTTTATATCCCAGAAGCGGCAGGTATCGGGGCTGATTTCATCCGCCAGCACAATCTCACCATCTGAGGTGCGTCCGAATTCCAGCTTAAAGTCCACAAGGGTGATTCCGCAATCGGCCAGAATGCCTTTTAAAACCTCGTTGACTTTAAATGCGTACCCGGTGATAACGTCAATATCCTCACGGGCGGCAAAGCCGAGGGCAATTGCCTGCCAGTCATTTATAAGAGGGTCATTGAGGTCGTCATCTTTATATGAAAATTCAATACTGCTGATTTTAAGAGCGGTGCCTTCGGCAATTCCGTAGCGCGCGGCCATACTGCCGGCGGCGATATTTCTGATTATAACCTCAAGAGGTATGATGGTAACTTTCTTCACAACGGTTTCACGGTCGGATAGCTGGCGCACAAAATGAGTGGGCACACCGGCTTCGGAAAGCTTCTGCATCAGGTGGTTTGTCATACGGTTATTGATGGCGCCTTTGCCGAGAATCTGACCTTTCTTCTGACCGTTAAAGGCTGTGGCATCGTCCTTGTAGTCAACGATGCAAAGGTTGGGGTCTTCAGTGGCAAATACCTTCTTTGCCTTGCCTTCATACAACTGCTCTAGCTTCTGCATTTTTGTACCTCCTGCATACCTCTGTTTTTATCGTATTTCCAGATATAATAATTCAGATTTCCAGCGCAAGATCCTTTTCGATAACTTCCATGGCCATATTTTTTTTATATTCCTCAAGCTTGGCGGTGAGTTCAGTATCTCCTATTGCCAGCATCTGCACGGCGAGAAGCCCCGCATTTTCCGCGCCGTCCACGGCAACGGTTGCCACGGGTACGCCCTTGGGCATCTGGACAATGGAAAGCAGGCTGTCAAGTCCGTCCATCATAGAGGACTTAACAGGCAGGCCGATAACAGGCAGCGTTGTGTATGCCGCCAGAACTCCGCCGAGATGGGCGGCCTTTCCCGCAGCGGCGATAATAACGCCGAAGCCCTCTTCCACTGCGGTCTTTGCCAGAAGCTCCGCAGCCTGAGGTGTTCTGTGGGCAGAGATAACGCGAGCCTCGAAAGGAACGCCGAAGTGCTTTAGCTGCGCCACCGCGCGCTGAACAACAGGAAGGTCACTGTCCGAGCCCATAACCACCGCAACTTTTTTCATCCGTTTCCTCCAGATTATCGAAATATTGAGTAAAACATATTAGTTTATCCAATATATAGTATACTAAAGCGAAGTTTTTTTCAAGAAGTAAAAGAGTATTTTGTGAGTAAATACAGTAAAGACTGAAATAAAATATACAGAAAGTGGCACTCTTGCCCCATGATTTGGATATATAAAATCTGCCGGATAAAGATTATGGAAAATAATAGAATCAAAAAGAAGAGTGTTTAGATTTTTCTTCTTATTTTGCCGATAAATCCGGCACCGAAGATTATGACAAAAAGAACCACTGCGCCGCTTATAGGGATAAATCCAAGTCCGAGCTCTTCAAGCTTAAAAATATTACTGGGTATGGAGAGGCAGACAACGGCGGGAAGCGCCACTGAAAGCAGTCCGGCAAGCCACCTGTCAATTCCCGGGAATATCAGAAAAAGAAGGGTCACTATAATACTGAAAAGTGAAGCCGCCATAATAAAATCGACCACTACCCACAGTCCGGCGATAATGGCTTCAATTCGCTCAACCGTGCCCAGTATAGAGATGTTGCGAACCAT
>JGI994J12354_10003259_pt1 | contig 15266 bp, 22 predicted proteins | sample IntmicLarv3ML3BL_FD_12354 | JGI IMG/M metagenome (IMG submission 12354)
TAGACATATGCGTCATAGACCTCGTCCGAAAGGATCGTGATGTCGTGATCCACTGCAAGATCGAGTATGGCTTTGTATGATTCTTTGCTCAACACTCCTCCGGTCGGATTGGACGGACTGTTCACCACTAGCATTTTCGTTCTCGGGGTGATGAGGGATTTAATTTCCTCTATATCGGGTTGGAAATCTCCATCAGTCAATTTGTATTCGAAGGGAACCCCTCCAACCAATTTCGTGTGCGGATGATAGATCACAAAGCCCGGGCTCGGGACCAACACTTCATCACCATCGTTGATGAGTGTTTGTACGATCTCCAACAGGGCAGAGGACCCGCTGGGGGTGATCATGATGTTGTTTCCGCTGAGTTTCCCGTATTTCGAGAATGTCTTTGCAACAGCATCCCTGAGTTCGGGGATGCCTGCCGTCGGACCATATTTGTTGAATCCGTCGTAAGTGGCTTTGACCATTCCGTCCAATGCATCCTTCGGAGGGTCAAGATCTGGTTCCCCCAGACCTAGGTTGATGGAGTTCGGACCAGCAAGATCGAACATCTTCCTTATGCCTGACATCGGGATGGAGTCCAACCGTTTGGATACCTTCATGGGGGGTTATTGTCAGCATTCATTATATTGCTTTGTTCGCGCCAACTATTATTAAACATGGTAGTAATACAAGAGTATGGACATCAAGAATGGGACAGCTTGGATGATAGTGGACATCATAGGCATATTGGTGATGTTCGCAGGTGTGTTGGGATTCGTTGGAGTGTTATCGATGGACTCAGCGATCGCCACGGTCATAGCCGGCGTAGGNATAATGTTGATAATCCAATCTTCGATCTTCATCCATTTGGAAAGGACACAGCTCAATCGAGAGGTCGAGGAATTCGAACGGATGCTGGCGATAAGGAAGGAAGCCGGATTGGTCCCGGATAATTCAGAAAAGGGGTATCTGATAGATCTCACNGCGGACCCTGAGCATGCAGTCNAGCACGGGAAAACCGAGGAATGCGAGTGCATAAAGGATGATGAGATCATCCTTGAAGACACNTCTGACGTGGAAGAAGTATTTTGCTCCGAGTTCGTAGATGACAGAACAGGTGCTGCTGAACCTGAATTCGTGAAAGAAACAGAACAGGAAGTCTCCGACCGTGAAGGCGAGGATGTTTCAGACGATGACCTCGCAGAGGATGATGAATCGGAAGAGGATATTCTGGATGACGAAGGCGAGATCATTGAGAAAGATGATGACTGAAGCACTGGTCCTGCAGGATAGGCGATGTGAATGAAGAAGGCTCTTAACGCGGAGGTCCTCTACTTCATTTTCGATTCTGCCAATATGCACAGATGGAATGATCATCTCCGTACGATCGAATTGACTGAATTGGATAAACAAGCCCATAAGGCCGCGATAACCTGGGTCCTTGGGAAATACGAGGAGACCGAGGGCGGAGTGATCCTTGATTGGAACAAGATAATCGAACACACACTTTTCTCCTTCATAAAAAGACTGGTGATGACCGACCTCAAGCCTCAGGTATTCCACAGAGTCGTTGCGGAGAAGTTCGATGAGGTCAATCGCTATGTGCTCGAATGTTTCGATCGCAGTGTTCCAGATGCAGATCCTGAGTTTAGAAAAAGACTTGAAGTGTACCTCAAATCAAAGGGTTCTTCGAAAGAGGACGATATAATAAGCGCGGCACATTATCTTGCCACGAGATGGGAATTCAAGACGATCGAAGATGTGAACAAATCAATGTATGGTATCAAGCAGACCAGCACAGAGATCGTCGGTCAGATCATGGATTATAAGGATCTTGTTGGAGTGAAGAAGCTCATCGACGACGAGAACAATTTCAATTTCGTGGACCTTCTGGGTCAATTGAGATTCCAGCAGAGATGGGCGAGAACTCCCAGGATACCTAAGACGACTGTCTTGGGGCATTCGCTGATCGTTGCTGACATGATATATCTTAACGATGTGGATAGGAAAGCGGACCCAAGGCAGGTCTACAATAATTTTTTTACTGCGTTGTTCCACGATCTCCCGGAGGTGTTGACCAGAGACGTGATCTCGCCGATAAAGATGAACGTGGACGGATTGGCAATGTTATTGGAATCCTATGAAAAGGAACTCATGGAGTCCAAGATAATGCCTTTGATCCCGGAATCATGGAGGAAAGAACTGGAATTCATGGTCTACGAGCCCTTCTCTGATTGCAATGATCCAGTGTTCGGAAGGCGAACAGGAAAGGACATAAAATCCTGTGATCTGATGGCAGCCCGAAGCCCATATTTCCAGATGCTACGGCATATCCTCAAAAGCTCTCATGGAAGGAGAGAAACAACTGAGAGAAAAATTAGAAAATAGTGGAGCAGGGATCGATGCGAAGAATCTGATGGACAGATTCGACGAGATCACCCGATGATCTCCTTTCCTTTCATGTATTTCCTAAGAACTTCAGGTATGGTGACCGTACCGTCCTTGTTCTGGTAATTCTCCAAGATCGCTACCATTGTCCTGGGCAGTGCAAGTCCAGATCCGTTCAGGGTGTGGATGAACTCACTTTTCAGGTGTGGTTCGGGTCTGAATTTGATCTTTGCTCTTCTTGCCTGGAAATCTGTGAAATTAGAACATGAGGAAGCTTCGAGCCAAGCATCCTTACCAGGAGCGAACAGTTCAAGGTCATAACATTTGGAGCATGAGAAGCTCATGTCTCCGGTACAAAGCAGAAGCACACGGTACGGAAGTTCCAATCCCTCGATCAATTCTTCGGCATCGTGTCGAAGTTCCTCGAGTACTGCATATGAGGTATCTGGGTGTACGAATCTTACCATCTCTACCTTGTTGAATTCATGTACTCTGATTATTCCCTTCGTATCGGCATGTTTTCCCACTTCTCTTCTGAAGGACGGGAGGTATGCCGTGTACAGGATCGGAAGCTGTTCTTTTTCAAATATCTCATCCATGAAAAGATTGGTAACAGGGACCTCAGCGGTAGGATTGAGGAACATATCATCCTTTTCCATGTAGTACATATCATCCTTCAGATTCGGGTACTGCCCGGTGCCTGTGAGTGCAGCTTTGTTCACTACCACTGGAGGGAACACTTCGGTGTATCCCTGATCCTGGTGAGTGTCAAGGAAATAGTTGATCAGTGCGCGCTCCAAACGTGCCCCATCTCCTTTGAGACAGTAGAATCCGCTTCCGGCAACCTTCACTCCTCTTTCAAAATCTATTATATCCAGAGCTTCTGCGATCTCCCAATGTTCTTTCGGAGTGAAATCGAAATTCCTCTTCGTTCCGCATTCCTTTATAACAACATTCTCTTCGCTGTCTTTCCCGAATGGTACTGATTCGTGAGGTATGTTCGGGATGTTCAGTACGCAGTCCGAACGGATACTGTCCAATTCTTCCATGCGGAGGTCATTCTCTTTGATCTTGTCTGAGACTTGGCGCATCTCAATGATTGTTCTTTCCTTTTCGTCTCCGTTCCCCATTTTCGATATTTTCAGGGAAACCTCGTTTCTTACTTTCCTGAGGCGGTTATTCTCATCTGTGAGCGATCTCCATTCGGAATCTGCAGACAGGAATTCGTCCAACACCGAAGAATCTTTATTCCTATCGGTTATCATTTTCCTTATGCCTTCGGGGTTCGCCCTGATAACGTTCACATCCAGCATGATGATACCTCAGAATTTTTTCTGGCTCAATGATGTCCACGTTCTCTTATCGGTGAGGACTATCACTCCGCCGCGTACATCCACTGTGACGGAATTCGTGGATTCTGCGATTTTTTCGGCGATCTCTTTTGCATCACCGTCGGAATTACTGAGTACTCTGATCTTGATCAGGCGCGCGTTCTTCAGTTGCGCTGTGATCTCTTTGAATAATCCTTCGTCAAGTCCGTCCTTTCCGACATGGACCGTAGGATTGAGTTCGTTTGCACGTCTCATCAATTCCTTTCTCGCTTCTTTTTCCGTCATATTTATCATTCCTTAATGTAAGGCATACGTTTTATAGCTCCGCATTCACCGCAGGTGGTCACAACCTTTCTTCCGGTGAGTCTGACCCTGCAGTTGACTCCTGGCATCAATGGGATCAGACACTTGTTGCAATAGCCCGATTTCTTAGGCATTTCTGCTTTAGTCTTCATCCCTATGTTCCTTGCCAAGGTAACGTATCTTCTTGCACGTTCAATATTATTCTCGCGGATCGCTTCTTTCGAGAGGTCTGTGAGACGAGCTATTCGTTCGTTGCCTATATTCGCAGTTGCTTCTCTTGAAAGACGCTTTTTGGACATGGATGCCTTGGCAGAGAGTTGAGGATATAGTATAAAGAATTATCATTCATTGTTCAAAGGAACGGGCTTCAGGGAAAGTAACTTGTCTCTGAGGTCTATCTCCTCTTCGCTCAGTTCGTCCTTCGTTTCTTCTGCGTAGATCTCCCATAAGAAAACGACATGATCATGGAATTCTATCACTACATCATCCCAGTTTTGTTTGGTTGTGGAGAACTCTAAAGTATCATTATGCAGGGTCCACATGTTGGAGGCACGGTCAAAATCGATCTTTGCGGTTATTCCTTCTCCAAGTTTCAGGTCCCTTTCCGCCGATACCATCTTTGTGAATGTGAGGTCCGATAGTTCATCCACCGAACTGATGTTCATCACAGCCCCTACAGTACTGTTTCCATGACGTTTTGTCTTCCCTGTCAGAACGCAGGCGGTGTCACCGGAATATTTCAGGGCTTCGTTTTTCGGGAAGGTTCCGTTGAATATCAGCGGGATATGTGAACCGTTAACTGAAAGGAACAGTGATTCACCCGTGACTTCGATGGTACCGATCAGGGTCTCTTCGCGAACGTCGTCTCTGACGACCCTTTTCAAGGCTTCGATGTCATACGAGAATCCTTTCATCTCTCCATCGACCTCGTACAGAAGTTCGAAATCTTTTAGATCCTCAGACAATTGGATCATCAACTTCACCATAGACGCAAGGTACTTTGGGGGCCTCGATCTCTTCTTTCAGACCGCTGTAGTCGGGAGGATCGGCAGATAGTATGTTGGTCAACTTGCGAATGGCATCGTCCAGGAAGTTACCTGAAAGTTCATGTCCAAGACTGACAGAAGACGAGATAGATCCATCGGTACCGTCGATACACAGGTCGAATTTAGAAAGGAATTCTTCAGGAACCTTATCTTGGAGGTGCAGTTCCTTTGCGATCAAATATTCCCCGACATGAGACAACATAGATTGGATATTGATGATCAATTTCCCCGCAACTGCAATGGGGATCCTTCTCCGTTCACCGCGCGGTACAAGCTTGAAGTTCAACGTCACCCCGTGCACCACAACATAGAATAATATCGTGAATATATAATCCTCTGGAATTCCACCGGTACTATTTTGAGAGAAAGAATGAGTGATATGCGACCGTGGATCCGACCGTTCTTAAGATAGTGTGGGGAAAAGTGGCAACAGTATTTTATATAAATTCGGGATTAGTCGCTCTATTAAATTCCACGCAGGTGGCGTAAATGGTAAGAAAGCCCGCATCGATGTACAGAAGGATCACAGGACAGGCGTATACTCGCCGTGAATACATGGGAGGAGTACCCGCAGTAAGGATCAACCAGTTTGACATGGGAAACCTTCAGGGAGACTTCCCTGTTACTCTGACCCTCAGAGTCAAGAACCGCGTGCAGGTCAGGCACACTTCCCTTGAGGCAGGTCGTATCGCGGCCAACAAGCACCTCTCGGGACAGGCCGGTGTCGCAAACTATCACCTCAAAGTGAGAGCATATCCCCACTGCGTGCTTAGAGAGAACAAGCTGGCTACCGGAGCCGGTGCAGACCGTGTTTCAAGCGGTATGAGGAACGGATTCGGTAAAACGGTCGGAACCGCTGCAAGACTTGAGCGTGACCAGGCCATACTCACAGTACAGGTCAGCGCCGATAAGGCGAGCGTTGCCAAGAAAGCTCTCTGGAAAGCATCCATGAAGTTCCCCTCCCCCTGCTACGTCGATGTAGAAGCGGGTCAGGAATACATGAAGTAAATGTTCGATCTGGATCTGAAAGACACCGCTGACTGGATCAAAGCCAACGGATACGGTTCCGTGGCGATCCAACTCCCGGAGGGTTTGAAGCCCAGTGCCTTGAAGATATCCAACGAACTTTTTACTAATACTGGTGCGAGTATTGTTATTTTGGGTGCACCGTGTTATGGTGCATGCGACCTTTTTACTGATTTTAGGAAGGTCGCAGAGGCGTTGGTGCACTTTGGACATTCATCGATGCCTTGTCTCGGCATCGATAAAGATGTGAGATATGTTGAAGTAAGGGTTTCAGCAGATATATCTGAGGCAGTTTCGAGGGCTGCCAAAGACCTTCCCGATAAGGTCGGATTGTTGGCCACCATTCAGTATATCGGTCTGATCGATCAGACAAAAGAGATATTGGAAGGCATGGGGAAGAAGATATTCGTGGGAAAAGGGGACGGACGCATACTCTATCCCGGACAGATACTGGGATGCAACTACAGTACGGTGTCATCAGTGGAGAAGGATGTAGAGGCTTTTCTGTACATCGGGGAAGGGGATTTCCATCCGCTTGCAGCTGCATTCGGAGCCGGGAAGAAGATGATCGTTCTGAATCCGTTGACGGGAGAACTCAGATCCGTTGACGATCTGAGGGACAGGATATTAAGAAAACGGTTTGCGAACATAGAGATCGCAAAGACCGCAGGGTCTTTTCTGGTGATCGTCTGCAACAAGGTCGGACAGGCCAGACCGGAGCTGGCTGATGATATTCTCAGTAAGATAAGGGCATCGGGAAAGGATGCATACAAGGTGGTCCTGGACGATATCTCGCCCGAATCCCTTCTGCCTTATGGGGTGGACGCGTATGTGAATACAGCGTGTCCAAGGATCGCTATGGATGATTCATCGAAATATCGGAAACCTATGCTCACTCCGATAGAAGCAGAGATAGTTCTAGGTCTTCGAAGATGGGACAACTACAAATTCGATGACATAAGGAATCCTTAATAAGGTCTAAAATAATGGACTTGTTATGTTCACGGTTAAGGATCTTCTTCAGGGGGATGTCCCTGATGTTCGTGTTGGGATCGGTTGCGGTACGGACCTGAGAAATGTTGAGCGGTCCGTTCGCACCCTGAACAGTAACAACATTACGATATACAAAGACCCCAACGCGTTGGTGGATGATCTTTTTTCAGGAAATATCGAAGCCGCGGTCAGGGGGGACATGCCTTCATCCGGGCTTCTGAACATACTAAAAAGGAAAGCCGATGTGAAAGAGCTTGAAAGACTTGCAATAATGGAGATCAAGAGAAAACCGATATTCTTGGCACCGGTGGGGATAGATGAGGGATGGACGGTAGCACAGAAATTCAGCATCGCCGAAAGGGCAGTGGATCTGATGGAGGAGTTGGGAGCCGATACGACCATTGCGGTCATGTCCGGCGGGAGAACAGAGGATACGGGAAGGAATTCGGTCGTAGACAAGACGATCAGAGATGCCATGGAACTCGTGACCTTGCTCAATGAGAGCGGGTATGATGCATACCACGCAGAGATACTGATAGAATCCGCCGTAGAGGATGCCGACCTGATAATCGCTCCGGACGGGGTGACAGGGAACCTGATATTCAGAGTGATGCATTTCATCGGTGACGCGGTAGCATTGGGTGCACCTGTTATGAATATCGAGAAGATCTTCGTCGACACATCCAGAGCGAAGACTGATTATATCGACTCGATAATATTGGCGATGCGACTCGTGGAGGGAACAAAATGATCCTTGAGATAGACGGCAGCCATACTGGGATAAGATTCTCCTCATGTCATTTCATACCCATGCACGAGAAATGCTCCAGACTCCACGGACATACATATGTGGTACGCCTAAGACTCGACGGGGAGACCGATCCTGAAAGCGGAATGGTGATGGATTTCGTCATATTGAAGAAGAAACTCAGGGCCATGGTGGACGAAATGGACCATAAGATATTGCTTCCGTCAAGATCGAAGATCGTGAAACTCACGAAGGAGGACGGGCATTACGAGGTCATTTCATGCAATAAAAGATATGTTTTCCCGTCTGAAGACGTCCTTTTGATGGATATCACGACAACCACTGCGGAGGAGATGTCGAAGTTCATGGTGGAACGAATGATCAAAGAGGTCGATCTTCCGAAGAATGTCATCAGCATATCGATAGGATTGGACGAGGAACTCGGACAGACCGCATGGTATACCAAGGTGCTTTGATGTCCAAAGCAGTCATCCTCCTGTCAGGCGGGCTGGATTCCACGGTCACTCTCGCACAGGCATTGGAAGACGGTCACGAGGTCATCGCATTGAGTTTCAGGTACGGACAGAGGCATACTAAAGAATTGGAATCAGCGAAATCTGTGTGCAGGTACTATGGGGTCGAGCATGTGATACTCGATATGGACATGTCATCGTTCCGTTCCGCGCTCACGAAGAAGGATATCGAGGTACCGGAGAACAGAGAAATCGATTCAGAGATCCCTGTAACGTACGTTCCGGCAAGGAATATAGTCTTTCTGAGTGTGGCAGCGGGCATCTGTGAATCTATGGACGCGGACCGCATTTACATAGGAGCCAACGCAATAGACTATTCCGGATATCCTGATTGCCGTCCCGAGTTCTTCGCTGCATTCGCGGAGATGTTATCGAAGGGAACGAAGGCAGGGGTAGAGGGGAGACCTATCAAGATCGAGACCCCAATAATTCATATGAGCAAAGCAGATATAGTCAGATTGGGGAAGAAACTGAACGTACCTCTTCGTTTGACATGGTCGTGCTACAGCGGAGGAGAGAAAGCGTGCGGACATTGTGATTCCTGCATACTGAGATTGAAAGGTTTTTCCGAGGCGGGATACATCGATGAGATTGAATACAGAGGTGAGGTTTCATGAAGATATGCGAGCATTTTAAGTCTCTTCAAGGGGAGGGTATCATGATGGGAGTACCCACATGTTTCATCCGCACGGTCGGTTGTAACCTCTCATGTGAGTGGTGCGATACAAAATATTCATACGAAGGCGGAGAGGAAATGTCCATAGACATGATCGTCTCATTGATCGGTGATGCAAAGAACATATGCATCACGGGCGGAGAGCCTTTGTTGAATCCCGAGATGCCCGAACTCCTGAAGATATTGATCGAGAAAAACACGTACATCGTTGTGGAGACCAATGGTTCCATTGACATCTCAGTGATACCCGTAAGCGAGAGGATCATTGTGAGTATGGACATCAAATGCCCCTCTTCCGGTATGATGGATAAGATGATGTTCGCCAACATCCCTCTGTTGAAGGAGAAGGATCAGCTGAAATTCATAATCGGGGACATGGGGGATCTTGAATACGCATCCAGGATCGTGGACCTCTATCCGACGAAAGCGAACATTATCTTCACTCCGGTCGGAGGTATGAACCTCAAACCTTTGGCTGAGGGTGTTTTGAGGCGGAATATTAATGCAAGGGTGCTACCGCAGCTTCACAAGATCATCTGGGGGAATCAGAGGGCGGTCTGACCCCTTTTGAGAGATTCCCTTCTCTTGAAGTCATTGATGGATTCTTCCACGGTGCCCTCTTCATCTGAAACGACCTTGATCCCCGCTTTGCTGAGGATATCGATTCCGTGTGAACCTATGCCTCCGGTGATCACAACATCCACGCCCAATCCGACTATGGCGTTTGCAACCTTCATTCCGGCACCCATCTCTCTTACAAATTCGTTCTCTATGACCTGATAATCCAATGATTCCGAATCCACTATCAAGAAGAACGGTGCGTGGCCGAAATCCTCCGCCACAAAGGAATCCAGCGAATCGCCTTCGGATATGACGCCTATCTTCATTTTTCCTCTACGGTCTTGATAAGTTTTTCTACGATCCCGTTGAATGCTTTCGCAGAAGGGGAATCCGGATTTCTTATGACGATAGGTATGCCGGAATCGCCTGACGATACGATATCAGGCTCGAAAGGAATGCGCCCCAGGAACTGTACGTTCATGGATTTGGCAGTCTTCTCTCCGCCTCCTGAACCGAAGATCTCTGTTGTCTCCCCGCAATGAGGACAAACGAAGCCGCTCATATTCTCTATCAGACCTATTATGGGCACTTTCGTCTGGGCTGCGAAATTGATGGATTTTCTGCTGTCCAGCAAAGCTACATCCTGAGGGGTGGTGACGATGACCACGCCGTCTGCTTTCGGAATGAGCTGAACTATGGAGATAGCTTCATCCCCTGTTCCGGGAGGCATATCGATGATCAAATAGTCAAGTTCTCCCCAGTTGACATCTTCGATGAATTGCCTTATGGCTCCCATTTTCACAGGGCCTCTCCACATCACCGCGGAATCCTTCTCGGGAAGCAGGAATGCCATAGACATGAGTTTCAGTGACGGAGGCACAAGGACCGGTACCAACATGTCGTTATCGACTGTGAGCTTCTCATCCTCTACGTGAAACATCTTAGGAATGTTCGGACCGGTTATGTCGAGGTCCATTAAACCCGTTTGATACCCGCTTACCGAAAGGGCCTGTGCCAAGTTAGATGATACTGTGCTCTTCCCCACACCCCCCTTGCCGCTCATTACAATGACGACATGTTTGATCTTTGCCAGGGAATCCCTCAATCTTGTCTCGCTGACTATGTCCTCTCCGCTCATCATAGGTTTAGCCATTCGTCTTTCTCCTTACACCTCAATACAACGTTCCGATATAGGATTATCGGAACGGATTTATGCTATCAATACGTCGCCCGATGCATGCCGATCGGAGACCCTGGAGGAGGAATTTTTACATACACTGATGAGGGATTACCAGAAACACTGTTCTTCGCGACGGTTCCAAGCAGGGATATCGAAGCAGGGATATCGTTCTACAGGGACATCCTCGGGATGACAGTGCTGTACAGGAAGGAGAAAGAGGCGGTCCTGAGACGGAACGGAGCGACCCTGATGATAAAATTGTCCGACAATGTAGGAGTGGATACCGGAATATTCTTGGGAGTGGTGAGTCCGTACGATCTTCACAGAAGATTGATCGACGAGGGGGTTGTATTCGTCAGGGATCCTGTAAGGGCACCGATGGGAGTCTACACCTCATTCAAGGATCACGAAGGTAACATCATCCATGCGATCGAGATGAAAGCGGAGATAAGACTTTGAGTAGTTTTTTATTGGCATCTCCCTATTCCCTCGCATGAAGGTCATCGCTCTGAATGCCAGTCCGCGTCTGGTAGGCAACACCAGTAACATTTTGAATGAGGTTTTGGACAGCATAGAGAAGGAAGGCATCGAGACCGAGCAGATACATCTGTATTCTTTCAGTATGACACCTTGCAACGACTGCAGGTCCTGTGAGATAAGAGGGGACGGAAGATGCATACTCGAGGATGATGAACTTAACAGCGTGGTCGATGCCCTGAGAGGAGCCGACGGCATAATCCTTGCATCTCCCTGTTATTATGGTGCATGCACAGCAGCAATGAAGATATTCATGGAAAGGGCCGGAATGATGCTGGAGAAAGGTGACCGCGGATTGAAGGGAAAGATAGGCGGTGCTATCGTCGTTAATGAGCACGAAGGCGGATCGATGGTCTACAACCAAATGGTTTACTGGATGCTTAAGAACCAGATGCTTGTATGCGGCAGTAATCCTCTGCCGATAGTGACCGCATTAAATTCTCCACAATACGCAGAAGATAAAAAAGGAATGAAGGGAGTTATGTGTCAGGCCAAGGAAATGGCTGACACGATCCTCCGGATCAATGGGTTTTGAAACTCAGAAGAAGTAGAATCCGCATCCTTCAGACACAGAGATCTTGGAGACCGCTTCCAGCCTTTCCAACGGACCGCTGTAGCGTCTGACCATCATTTTTCCCTCCACGGGAAGGGCTTCTTTGAGAATTTCTACCTCTTTGGTGAGCTTTGCACCGTCTTTGGAATCATAGATACGTCCGCTCTTGGCTCCTTTAGGGGCGGAGGCGACTATCTCGCATTTGTATTTCTCAGCGATCCCGGGGAGCAGGCTGTCGTCGGGTCCGAAGGCACCGATGCAGCCTCTTCCTTTGTCCCATGATAATGTGCACTTGGAACACATCTCATTCATCTCGTCGAAGGACAGCATATCCCACCCTGTGAGGCGGTTCTCTTTTTTGGAAGCAGATATGACGGCTTCTTTTCTTTTGGAATCGATGTTAGACAGTGTGACCCATCCGGTACAGATATCCTTCGCCTTCTTTCCAAGGGTTTTGATATCGTCTTCCACTTTCAATTTGTCCATGTAGATCGCATCAGTATCATCGCTGATCCTGTTCCTCTTCATGAATGCCTCCCAGTCTCCTATGAGGGAACGGGCATCTTCGAGGGACACGATCTGGTCATGGCCTGCGATATCTTCGAATCCAGACACATTATCGACACGTACCTTAACCATGTCTTTTCTGAGGTCCCTGCAAAGCGCATTTGGCGCTTCCATTTCACATATTCCGATACTTATTCCCATAAATACACCATTTGTTTCTCTGTTAAAGAGCCTGTTTCTGTAAGTTGTGATGACATATAATATGTTGTGCGGATACCAAATGCTGATACGAAAGTATGAAAATACTTAATGATATCAGATGTCAACATGGCAGATATTAGGATCCGGAAAAGGAAAAGGATGAGAACCAAAGAGATCAAAGCGCTTTCAATTCAGCTGGAAAATATACTGGGGGTACCTGTGTTCAAAGAGGAGGACCCCGTCGATCTGGCAGAAAGTTCGGATTTCAATCTGCTTTTCGTAGGGAATGACATATTGGGCGTGGTTTTGGACGGGAATCCGTTCCTTACCGTAAGAGGTATAATCAAATACAAACCGCAGAAAAGATTCGTCACAGTCGATATGGGGGCGGTTCCCTTCATCACGAACGGAGCAGACTGTATGGGCCCCGGGATCGTTGAGGCGGACGAATCCATATCTGTCGGAGACATGGTCTGGATACGCGATGTCAAAAATAATATGCCGCTGGCGATAGGGATATCCGAGAGGTCCGGTAAGGAACTCATGGACAAGAAAGGCGGTAAAGCGATAAAGAACATCCATAACGTCGGTGACAAGCTCTGGAAGTCGGGTGAGTGAATTGTTTCGCAGGAAGATGAAGAAAGAGGAGAAGAAAAAGGTCTTCGTCGACCTGGAGAACTATAAAACGCCGATGTACACCCAATCCGATGCCGGGATAAAGGTAGTGGAGGTCTCCTCCTACAAGGATCTCAGACCTCTGATAGATATGGCATACAGGGGAAACGTTCTGCTTTTGGATTTTTCAAGATTCGCAGACGGGGACACCCTAAAGAAGGAGATGGCCAAACGTATGTATGAGGTATCCAAGGACATCGGCGGGACATTCTCTGAGATCTCAGACAGGCTTATGATCATGAGTCCCAGCGGACTCAGGGTGGACAAGTGCAGGATAACCCACAAAGGTGAATGAGATGATAGAAAAGACCATCCACGATCCTCTGCACGGAAGCATCAGAGTGGAAGGAGTGTTCTTGGATCTGATAGACAGGCACGAGATGCAGAGGCTAAGGCACATAAAACAACTCGGACTGGGAAACCTTGTGTTCCCCGGGGCGAATCACACCAGGTTCGAACATTCCCTGGGGGTATATCATCTCGCCGGGAGAATGGCAGACGCGATAGATCTTTCCGAAGAGGATTCTCTGACCGTAAGGGCGGCGGGACTGTTGCACGATGTCTGTCATACCCCTAGTGGAATATCACACGGGGATGGACCATATGGATATGGCCAGGAAATTGATCAAAGGGGAGATAAGGACCTGTCGTGAAAGGGACGATGACCTTTTCGGATCGCTGAAGCCTATATCCGAAACACTGGAAGAAGGAGGGATATCGGCCGATAAGGTGTGCGATCTCATCGTTTATCCTGAATCCCATGAAAGTGGATTAGAACTGTTCGAGAATGGGAACAAGGCATCGTTTTTCAGAACAGGGGATTATGCCCACCAGATCATCCACGGCCCAGTGGATGTGGATCAGATGGATTATATTGTGAGGGATGCTCATTACACGGGAGTCACACACGGAGCCGTCGACATAGAGCGGATACTCAGTACGATGAAGGTGCATAACGACCGCATAATGATCGAGAAGAGCGGAACTGTTGCCGCCGAGGGACTGATGGTGTCAAGATCCCTGATGTACTCTTCTGTGTACTTCCACAGGACGGTCAGGATAATCAGGATGATGCTGATGAAAGCGATCGAGGAATCCTCCATAGATCTGAGTGAGATATATCTGTGGAATGATTCTGAACTCATGGGACAGCTTATCGATGAAGGGGGAAAATCATCACGGATAGCAAGGTCCGTTCAGAATAGGATCCTGTACAAGAAGGCTCTGACGAAATACAGCGAGGAGACCTCGGATGATCTGTCGCAGAGACTCTCCGAGTATTCGGGATATGCGAAGAGAAAGATATTGGAACAGGAGATCGCAGATAAAGCCGGTGTTGATATGTCCAATGTGATGATAGAGATACCTCCGACATCTGTTTTGCAATCCAAGATGAAGATAGGGAAGACGGATGTTTCCATTCTGGACCCTGACGGTAAGGTCCGATCGCTTACTAAATCATCACCCATAGCAAAGGCCCTTCAGGTGAGGGATCCGTTCGGATGGACGCTGTTGGTCGCATCCCCGAAGAAGGATATCGAGGCTGTGGCAAGGGCTACCAACAAAGTGCTGGAGATCTGATCAGCCCTTCACGACACCGATGGGAGTCAATTTTGCGACTTTCCCTGTCAATCCTGCGTCACATACTACGCGAATGACCTCATCCACATCTTTGTAGGCATCAGGAGCCTCTTCGAGAAGTCCTTCTGTCGATCCGCTCTTAAGATAGATGTTACTGTCTTTCATCGTTTTCAGGACATCATTCATTTTCAGATTGTCGATGGCAGCCTTACGGGACATCTTCCTTCCCGCACCATGGCAGCTGGATCCGAAGGTCTCCTTCATCGCACCGGGTTTTCCAACCAGAACGTACGTGCCTATCTTCATGTCCCCCGGTATTATCACCGGTTGGCCTACATCTCTGTATCTCATCGTGATCTCTGATCTGCCGGCAGAGAATGCACGGGTGGAACCTTTTCTGTGGACAAGAACATCCTCGGTGTGTTTTTCTACATCATGGCGTTCT